>Ga0105353_1001358_pt1 | contig 12242 bp, 13 predicted proteins | sample EN1Hudsemesocosm_2_FD_83657 | JGI IMG/M metagenome (GOLD analysis project Ga0105353, IMG submission 83657) | Methane-oxidizing microbial communities from mesocosms in the Hudson Canyon - EN10B Hudson Canyon | ecosystem: Environmental > Aquatic > Marine > Cold seeps | place: Hudson Canyon...
CAAAAAAGGCGAAGATGGCATAAAAGATTATTGGCAACAAAAAAATCAGGTAAGCCTTGATGGCATCCCTACAAATATACTAAATAAAAATGCCTAACCAGAAGTTCACTCCGCAAATTTGCGCTTTTTTCAAAGAAACGTACAAACGTGCCAAGTTATTACGCCGGTAAGCTTAGCGTTAAATATCAAACGTACATAGGGAAATAAATGAACATTGAAGTAATAATTGCAGATTATTCAAGTGAAAAACATGGAAATGAGATTGTTCATTTATTGGATTCATATGCTAAAGATCCAATGGGCGGGGGAGAGTCATTACCCTTTTATGTTAAAGAAAATCTTGTGGCAGAATTGGCAAAACTTTCTTATGCGTTTAGTTTAATTTGTTATGTTGGAGCTGAACCGGCAGGATTAATCAACTGCTTCGATGGTTTTTCATCTTTTTCATGCAAGCCCCTGATAAATATTCATGATGTTATTGTTTTAAATGAATTTCGGGGCCTTGGTATTAGCCAACTTTTGTTAAACGAAGTTGAAAATATCGCTAAAGAAAAAGGGTGCAGTAAAATAACTCTTGAAGTTTTAGAAGGTAACAATGCAGCTAAAAAAGCATATTTAAAGCAGGGCTTTGCAGGCTATGAACTTGATCCTGAAATGGGTAAGGCATTATTCTGGCAAAAGTCCATTGAAAACACTTAACCTAAAGCTCAAACGGATAATGAATATCCCCCGCTTTAACGGAGTCAATAATTGAAGCTAACATGGAAGTATGACCAAGAAAATATCAACTGGAAAGAGCTCTCAAATTTATACAGAATTGCTCCACTTGGAGAGAAAAAAGCCGAAAACCTTCAGAAGGCTTTCGTTAACAGTATGTTTAAATGTTTTGTTTTTGATTCATCAACATTAATTGGTGTAGGTCGAGCATTGGCTGATGGTATCGATTGCTCATATATTTGCGATGTGGCGGTACACCCTGAATGGCAAGGAATAGGTTTAGGTAAAGAAATAATAGAGAAGCTAACAGTTCTATCAAAAGACCATAAGAAAATAATTTTATACACTAATCCTGGCAAAGAAGGTTTTTACAAAAAACTGGGGTTTAGTCGTATGAATACTGCAATGGCTATATTTCAAGACCAAACATTTGCGTTAGAAGTAGGCTTGGTCAATGAAACATAAAAAGCTAGAACGGACAAAATATGGTCGCAGTTTAGCTAAGCGTTAGGTTTATAAAAAGGAATTTTAAATGAGCATATTTGCATTATCTGAAAATGACTTACTCACTGTATTAACGCCCATTGCTCAAAGTATGCAAGTAGGCTGGGATGAAGATAATTATGAAAAATTCTCTGAGTATTTTTCTGACAAGATGAAGGAGTATGTTGATGTCGAAAATTATTCGAAGCAAAGAGAAGAAATATTTCCAGATTTAGGTAAACACAAAAAAATAGAATTACTTGCAACGCATACAAACCCCGATGAAATAATCGTGATGTGGCGGCTGTATTGCACAAATAGGGAAGCTCCTGCGCTAACAACGTACTTCTTTAAAGAAAGTGACGGGAAAGTAGAAATTGCAGCTGCCAGCATTAACTACTAAGAGCCAGGCTAACCAATCAATCTTGCGAAGCTTTGTGTGCTGTCATGTTTTGTGCAGAGCACAAAAAGCGCCATCCCACTTCTTCCGAAAATTGCGGTGTTAAGTTCTATATGAAAAAACTCATAGTCATTGTGATTTCTATAGTTATTTTTAGTGTGTTAGCTGTACTTGTTGCAAGGCTTACTGCCCCCAATAGCTTTTTTACGCTCCATGATATAGCTCCTTCGGTATTTGGTGCAGATTTAAACCTAATAAAATCCATCATAGAAAAAAGTAAAATTGAAAACGGCTATTATCCAGAGAATCTTGATGGAATCATGCCTGAGCAAGGCTTATCCCTATCAAAAGGCTTCTGTAACAATAATTTAAGATACAAATACCCGGGCACACACAACTCAGATGGCTATGATCTTTGGTTTGAGCCATGTGAGCGCTTAAAAACAGAGAATATTTCAAATTGGTAAAAATTTTACAAAAACTGAAACTGCGACGTTCGTGCCTTACGCGCTTTCTTTTGGCGTTAAGTGCCCAAGGAAACTTATGCATAAATTTATAATAAGCACTATGCTAGTTTTCCTGTCATTTAGTGCGTCTTCCGAATCAATAAAGGAAGGTGAAACTTCTGATATCAGCGATGTGAAAAAGCAGTTGGGTCTTTATTTCTTGAATATTTCTTTTTCAAAGTCAGAGATTGATGATACTTAAAAGTATTAAAGAGTATTACCTAGGGCAAGGCGTACCTCAAATTGGCCAAGACTTTGTCGTGAAAATTGTTGAACACATAGAAACACTTGCTGCACACCACGGTATTGGTAGGGTCGTACCCGAGTTTAAAGACTCAATCATAGGTGGGGAGTAATCGACATATTGAAACAGTAACTGATTACTCTCCTTTCCGCTTAATTATTTATATGCACAAAAATCCACACTTGGGCTGATTGACTACAGGATTACCACCTATCTCTCAGACTTCTAAGACTAATAAATACTGACTTAGGATCCGTTTTTTGATCGCTAAACTCGCTTTTCAAGTTGCTTATAATTTCCTTATTATTCAGTCTAAAGAAGGGATTAACACGTTTCTCAAGGCCCAAAGTCGTGATGGTTCTGTCGTCGGGGGTCTGGGTGTCTGCTACGGCTGACATCTCTGCGGCATATTTATTTCCTGGTTCTTGTTGCTGGGAGAATTGTAGATTGGTGACCATATAATCGTGACCGGGGTAGATTCGTGTTTCGTCTGGCAGTTTGGCTAGCTGATCTACAAAGGTTTGATATAAGTCATCAATATTACCCCCATAGCGACAATTCCCAGCACTCGCATTAAACAGGGTATCACCACAAAAAAGCGCAGGTTCACCTTGCTCTGATAATAGACAGACATGCGCAGAAGTATGGCCCGGCGTATGTAACACGCGAAGACGAATCTCTTCTCCAACTTCGATCAAATCACCGGCACTTAAGCCGATATCTACATTGGGAATACTGATCATGGCATTCTTGTGAGCATGTATTTTGGCGCCAGTCGCTGCGACAATGCCCGGGTTTCCTTCAATATGATCAAAGTGCTCATGCGTATTGACAATGGTGGTGATATTGGCGGAATGGCGTTTAGCCTCAGCTAGGCATTTGTCCACGTCTAGCGGGTCTAAAATGACAGCTTCGTTGGTTTCTTCGCAGATAACTAGATGGCAATAGTTTCTCAAAAAGTTATCCATGTATATTCGAACGATTTTCATCTCAATGGTCCTTTGTTTGTCGTTGATTCATAAGTTCTAATGTTGAACTCGTATTACGCGAGAAGAATCGAGAGGGCGAGCACCACTTGGCATGTAGATCCAAGCATAAAGCTAAGCGACTTGATGACCGGGACAGCGAACACAAGCGTAAAAAAGTGCACGACACGAGCTGTAGCGTAAATAATGCAGGCCATAGCGGTAGTATCGCTGCTTATCCCTGATACTTGTGCAATAAGTACAAGGGGAGCGAAGATAGTTAAATTCTCTACAGCATTACGGTGTGCGCGATCGACTCTGCTAGCCCATTGGGAAACCGCAGCAGGGTTGCTTGGGTAGCCCAGGGCTTCTGAGACACCCCTAACATTGACGATATTAACCATATAAGGTAGCCACATCAGTGCGGTAAATAAGGTGATAAAAGTTAGGCATATCAGTTCAATTGTCATAACGTTCTCCAGATAGGTTTAGCCTTGATAGAAGAGCTGGCAGAAGGAAAGGGCTGAGCCTTTCCTTCTTTTCAGCCACAGGTTCAGGTATTAAGCTTCCTGAGCCATTTGTTGACTCCTCATATTCTTTAGTGCTTCGACCATTGGCTTTTCGGTCTTCATACATTTCACTAGAACAGGATGTGTCATTACTTTGTCCAAATGCGCACTTAACTTTGGCCATCGGCTGGCATCCACTTCGAAGTCGGCATAGGTGGCATTGATGATGGCAGTCGCCACGGCAATATCAGCAACACCTAGTTCAGCGAAAAAGAAGCCTTCTTCTGGCAGTTGAGATTCGACGTAATCGAATACTGGGGGGACAAGGTTTTCTATGCTGTTTTCTACGATGCTTTCGTCGGTGGGTTGCTTGGTCATAAAGGGCTTAGTCAAACGTTCCATGAATATATCGTTCGCACAGGGCTTGAACAGCATTGAACCGCCATATTCTTCCAACCACCGGCTTTTGGCGCGATCAGCAGCATTTGTTGGCCTAACGGTGGTGTCTGGATATTGTTCTTCCAAATACTCGACAATTACATTGGAGTCACAAATTACAACGTCGCCATCACATAACGCGGGTATTTTTCCGAGTGGGCTAATTGCCAAATATTCAGCTGTTTTTGTTCCTGGGTAGATGTCTACTAATTCGTAATCTAAACCTTTGAGCTCGAGAACAACGCGGGTTTTGCGGACGAAAGGTGACATTGGGATACCATATAGTTTCATATTCATTGTTCCTGAAAGTTGTATAAGTTAGATGTATGTTCGACATCTGGGTAGAACTTTACATCTGGAGAGCGGGTGGTATAAGATCGGTTAAAGACGAAAAAAGACCATTCAGGACATAATTGTGAAAAAAGTCGTTATTCTAGCTGCCGAAAACTGCGTTTTATCCACGATTGCCGCGCCAATGGATATGTTTCTACAGGCAGGTGTGTTGTGGAACATTACTATCGGCGAGATACCAAAACCAGAGTTTGAAGTAAAAATTGTGACGGCTGATGGCCAACCTATTACAGCGCTAAACAACGTATCTATCGCACCTGTGTGCGCTATGCACGATATTTCCGAGGTCGATCTGATCGTTATCCCTTCGCAAGGTTTTTTCTATGATGTTAAAAGCGATACTCACAAAGAGAAGGTTGCTTGGTTAACTGAATGGTATGATAAAGGCGCAGATTTGGCAGCTATTTGCGCTGGTGCATTTACCTTAGCATCAACTGGTTTATTGAATGGTCGAAAAGCAACTACGCATTGGGGCTTAGCTAACCAATTTAGGACGCTGTTTCCGGATGTTGATTTGCAGACGGACTGTATGGTCACCGAAGATGAACGTTTATTCTGTGGTGGTGGTATCACGGCCGATTTGAGCCTTTCGCTACATCTGATCGAAAAATACTGTGGACGAGAGGTGGCGTTGCAAGGATCAAGGTGTATGTTAGTCGATATGGATCGTACCTCTCAGGCTCCATTTTCGGTCTTTCTGCCCAATAAAGAGCATGAAGATGCAGAAATACTTCAAGCCCAGGAGTGGATCGAAGAGAATTACCAAGAAAGTATTAAAATAGAGGTGTTGGCAGATATTGCGGGCATCAGTCTGCGTCAGTTTAATCGCCGATTCAAGTCGGCAACAGGCGAAACTGCCGTTAAGTATCATCAGTACACTCGGATTGAAGCGGCCAAAATACTCCTGGTCACTACTAACAAATCGTTTGAGGATATTTCGCCTATAGTTGGCTACGAAAATGTTAGTTTCCTGCGTCGGGTTTTTCGGAGTTGCACTGGAATTACACCCGTGGAGTTTCGTCGAAAGTTCGGTAAACCTAGCGAGTGACCAACCAGAAAAGACAACTACAGCGGACACCCCCGAATCTGAAACACTAGCTAAGTGTTCGGGACATATCTATTTATAAGGTAATACTAGTGGCCTAATTTTTTTGAGCTAAGCATGCTTGTGCTTGTCTCGATCCTGATAAATAGTTTTTCTGTATTATCGCGTTATAGTCACTTATGACGATTATGCACTGTACCAATTAGCCCAGATTGTTGTTCCCTGAACTAGACTTAATGCTTAAGAGCCAGTGCTCACTTAAATCTGAAATTGGCTGAATTTTCATGAATAAAATATGACACTTTATTGTCTTAAGTGTAGACGTTCTTGTCACTTGATCATGCTTAATTCATGTCAGGTCTTCACCTCGAAAAAAAGAGCTTTTTTGTTCGATTAAATCGAAAAAGGGGAAGAAAGGGACTTTTTTTCAACAAATCTCGGAAAAATAAAATACAGAAAACGTGCAAGTCTAGTTTGGGTATTCATTACCTCTCTAGGTTTTTTTTCGATCGCTTCTGCGATCCAGTTCGCTGCTTGCTCAGTTGACATACCCGGCAGCTTTTTAAAGCTTTCTGTTGCGCTGCTCATTTTGGTATGGACGAGCGGGAAATGAATTTGAGTAACAGAAATACCTTTGTCTTTCATTTCCATTCTTAGGGTGTTGGAGAAGTTGTCTAGTGCAATCTTACTCGCATTATAGGGGCCAAACCCAGCTGCGGGTAACAAGGTTCCCCAGGTTGAAGAGTTTATAATATGTCCGTTTCCAGACCTTTGAAGAGTCGGTAGTAAGTTGCGGACTAGCCGTACGGGCGCAAAGTAATTAATAGTCATGCAGCGCTCAAAATCATGAAAGCGTTCTAAGGAGTCCTCTATGGGGCGTCGGATTGAGCGACCAGCGTTATTGATTAATATATCAATGGTTTCGTTTTTAGAAAGTATTGTACTAGTTAACTCGTCAATTTGTTCAAGCTTAGATAAGTCTGCTGTATACCATTGTACTGAACCACCAAAGGCCGTAATTTCTTTAGCCACTTCTTGTAACAGCTCTTCTCTTCGAGAAACAATAATCAGCGAAGCGCCTTGTTTAGCTAAATTAATCGCTGCCGCTTTGCCAATGCCGCTTGATGCACCGGTGATAATGATCTTTTTATTTGTTAACGTATTAGTTTCCATAAGCCCTCTTATTGTTGTTTATTGATCTTATTATTTAACCAAATTGTTTTATTAAGTTATCAAAACGGGTGGCATTAAATATTGAGTATAAGTTGGATTAACTCAATAATAAATTGTGGGATAGATTGTCTTATGTGGCTTTAAGATCTCCTATTATCTCTATTCTGAAGTTAAATAATATGCTGACTAATATATGGATTGTTGTGACCTTATCTTCAAAGTGACAGTGAACTTGATTATTTATCCTTAATTCAACTCTTGGGTGATGACTTTGAGGGCACAGTTGCCAGACTCAATTGATATGCACACTTTTGCGGTAGCTGTGTTTTCAATCAAGTCTGGCCCCATTGGGATACTTTAAATATTATATGCTATCGAAGCATTTAGAAAATAAATGCGCCCTCTTTTAATGTAAAATCATCCAATGATCATCAGACGGCTAATCAATTCTATACAAGGAGCGTAATGCAATGGCCAAAAAGCCTATAAAAGGAAGTAATCTTGACCTCAGCTCACCTGAATTCGTCAATAACCCTTACCCAGCTTACCAACAATTGCAACAAAAGCACCCTGTTCACTGGTGTGAGGAAAAGCAGTTTTACTACATTTCTCATTACGCTCATGTTCAAGCACTGTTTCGACATAAAGGTGCTTCTTCAAATCGTGTTAAGCCTATGGTTGATAAACTTCCTGCACCTGTTCAAAAAGCCGTGGAGCCTTTAGTCAACTCGCTTTCAAAATGGTTGTTATTTCAGGATCCTCCTAGCCACACACCGCTTCGCAAGGTAATTAATCAGTCACTGGCAACCCGCGTTATTTCAGATATGGCGCCTGAGATTCAACGTATCGTGGATGAGCTTATCAATGACTTTATTGATAAGGAACAGTGTGAGCTCATTAAAGATTTTGCTTACCCACTTCCTGCTATGATCATTTCGCAACTCTTGGGTGTTCCAGAAGAAGACCGGGATAAGATTAAACAGTGGTCAGATGATATTGCCGAGTTTCTAGGAGATAAAACAAGCCTTGAATTGGTAGCAAAAACGCAGCAATCTATCGTTGCAATGGGGGACTACTTTACATTTATTTTGCAGAAGCACCGGCAGAACCCTAAACAGAATTTGATGTCTAAGCTATTAGACTTGCAGGCTGAGCAAGCAGAATTTTCGGATGAGCACCTCGTAGCAAACTGCAGTGCGCTTATCTTTGCAGGCCATGAAACCACCACGAACCTTATCGCTAATTCATGGCTGGCACTAACGAATCACCCCTCTCAACTTAAACACCTGCAGGATAATCTTCAAGATACAGAAAAGGCTTTGGAAGAATGTATGAGGTTTGAATCGCCCGTACAAAGAATGGGACGTTTCATCCAAGAACCTATTGAGATAGAAGGGCATATACTTCAACCCGGAAAAAGGGCATTACTGATGATTGGGGCTGCTAATCGTGACCCAATATTAACCGAGCATCCTAATGTCTTTAATATTCATCGTACGCCTACCCGGCACCTAGCTTTTGGGTATGGAATTCATTTATGTTCGGGGGCCATGCTAGGTCGTCTTGAAAGCACGGTTGCAATTAAAACCTTGGCAAAACGTTTAAATACGCCGTGTTTAAGCAACAAATTTCCCGAGTGGCAATACAACCTTGGATTAAGGGCCATGAAAAAACTTCCGCTCACATTCAGCGCTTCGCACTAACAAAGGGCGGTCAGGTTTCTTAGGGAAAATGAGCCGGAATGTTGGCAGTGATTACTTTTGGAGTAGAAGATATCAAAATAGTGTTATTTCAAACCTTTAAACATCAGGCTGATTTGACCTAAATATCGTGGTTTAACTTGCGGCGATAACTTTAACTTCATAGCCAAAGCGATACCTTTTGAATTCGTGGGAAGCTGATGGCGAAAGTGCAAAAGCGATACCTTTTATAACGTCAAAGACTTATGCGAGGCACAAAGCAAAAGCGCTCCCTTTGGGTTGGTGATAATAAAAGAGAGGAGCTGATTATTGATGAGCCTTTTGTAAGGATACAGACAGTTCAAACGATTCAAATATGAGATTATTCTCTAAAAAGTAAGCGTCAAATGTATATATATAAAGACATTATTAACCATAATTTTGATAATACTCAGGTGCTTTTGGTAAGGTGTATGTGTGTTAAATAATAAGATTTCTATCTTTCTTAAAAGACAGATGGTTTGTCATTAAAATGATGTGGAGTTGTAATGAGTGAAGAGCCCATATTAGTCCCTCTCACCAAAGGTCAGCAATCGATCTGGTATATGGATCAAGTTGAGAGTCAAAATGCACATTACAATATTGCTGCAGCCATAACTCTTACGCCAAAAATTGATCATAGTCGAATAGAAAAAACCTTTAATATCCTTATCGACAGGCATGAGGTTTTACGTAGTAAAATTGAGGTTCAAGAGGGTAAGGTGTTCCAATCTATTTTGCCATCGGCACAAATAAATATTACTGAACACGACGCATCAAAAATTGATGATTCACAAATAAAAGCAGAATTAAAAAGAAAAAGTCAGCAAAGATTTCAGCTTGATAAAGAAATCCCTTTTAGAGTTGAGGTGTATCAAAAAACAACTCACTCCATTATGTATTTTTGCATTCACCATATATTTTCTGACTTCTGGTCAATCGCGCTGTTAATAGATGAAATAATGCTGGTATATACAGCGTTAGAATTGGGCGAGGTAATCGAACTACCACCAGTAACCTTAAGCTATTCACAGTACTGCCAATCATCAATAGATTGGCTTGAATCCAAGCAAGCGAGAAACGCTAAAAGTTATTGGTTAAAAAAGTTGGATGAGGCTGTTCCTGAACTAAGCTTGTCTAACCACTTGATGGAGAATACAGGGCGTCAGGGTCGTCACTTAAGGTTTAAACTAAGTAAAAAAGAAACATGCATTATTTTTCAGCAAGCTCAAGCATACCGCTGTACAGCGTTCTCTGTATTACTCGCTTATTACTTCAAACTACTCAATTGGATATCCGGTGAAAAGGATATCATCGTTGGTATTCCGGTTCTTGGGCGTTCAAAGGCTGCTGAAAAACTTACCGTAGGTTACATGGTTAACCCACTTCCCATTTGTTGTAAAAGTATTGGGGAAAAAACAGTTGAGCAATTGGCTCAACAAATACATATTGATGTACGCAAAATCATTGCTCTACAGCGATACCCTTTTGCCGAAATAGCTAAACAATTTGAAAATAAGCGTCGCCTGGATTCAACACCTATTTTTCAAACTATGTTTTCATACCAACAAGCTCAAAAAGGAACGTTTGATTGCTTAGCTGCTTTAACGGTAGAGGATGAGTCTGTTTGTTTTAGCAATGAAATTTTATCTATTCGGTCATTTTCATTTGAACCGGATATTGCTCAATTTGAATTATCTATGGTTACAGCAATAGTGAAAGAACAGCTGTCAATAGATCTTCAATACGATGCTAATCGATTAAATGAAGCGAAAGCGACTAGCATTGCATCATATTTTAAAGAATTGATTTGTAGTAATTCTGCCATTGACGACTCTCCTCATGATCATTCGCTTACCTCTGTTATGCAAAATATTCCTGATGATAGTTACAAAAACATAGGCACTTTAATTTTTGAGCGCATCAATCAACACCCTGAAAATATGGCGCTACGCCAATATCAGCGATCCATTAATTATGGCGAATTCGGTAAATACTGCCGATTGTGGATGAAATTACTGAATGAACAAAATTTTAAAACCGGAGATAATGTTGCGTTAATTTTAACGCAAGGCTTTGAGCAAATAACTGCCAGCATTGCGATTATCCTTATGGGTGGTTTTGTCGCGCAGTTAGATAGCAAATCACCTCCAAAACGTCAGCAACACTGTATCAATAAATGCAATGCAAAAATTGTGATCAGCAAAGGTCATGTCAGTAAGGAAGGTAGTTATTCTGTGGTTACGCTTGCTGACTTTGAGCGTCAATTACTGACTTTTGATAAACATATTGATTTCGATACTAATTTAATCAATACCGAAAATGGCGGCGCATTGGTATTTACTTCTGGGTCTACGGGAAAGCCTCATTGTGTAGTGTTGAGCCAAAAAAATCTGTCATCTTTCACCCAGGACGCGATTGATACTTATCAAATCAATGCATCGGATGTCATGTTGCAGTTTACCTCTCCTGGGTTTGATGCTTTTTATGAAGAGGTATTGCCGACACTCGCTGTCGGCGCTACGCTTGTACCAAAGCCTTCGGATTTGACCACTGATAGTGAACAATTTGAAAAGTTTTTATCTGAGAACAGGGTATCAATTGTAAGTTTACCTACTGCATTTTGGCATGCTTGGGTATCGCAAATATCAATGAATACACCAGTTTATAACGATCAATCTTTACCATTATTAACCCGAGTTATCGTTGGTGGTGAAGTTATGTCAATTGAAAAAGTTTCAATTTGGCAAACGCACAAGCCTGATAGGATTCAATTACTAAACACTTATGGCCCAAGTGAGGCAAGCGTAACGGCAACATGCTATCTGGTTGAAAATGCAAGTCAGGGGCCGTTGCCAATAGGTAAACCTCTGCCCAATGTTAAGGTGATGGTGCTTGATGATTGTAAGCAACCTGCAGCGCCTGGGAAAACTGGTGAGTTATATCTTTCTGGTCCAGGGCTATCATCAGGTTATTTAAATGATGCACAAACCACTGCAGCACGTTTTGTAGCGCTATCCTGTGCGCCAGGAAAATGGTTTGCCAGTGGTGATATGGTATATCAGGATTCTGACCGTTTACTGCATTACATTGCTCGAAAAGATGAACAAATTAAATTTCATGGTGTTCGTATTGAGCCGGCAGAGGTTGAACAGTTACTTTGTTCGCTAAAGAGTGTATCTAACGTACTGGCGATGCTTTGCGGTGATAAATTTATCGCATTCATTGAAAGTGATGTAGTGATTGCCAAATCAGAATACGTAGAGGTATTAAAAAACCACCTTATTAAAGCAATGATTCCATCGGAATTTGTTCACATCAACGTTTTTCCGAAGACGAGTGGTGGAAAGGTAGATCGTAATAGCTTACGAGAACACTATTCTTCAGGCCCAATAATCACTCCAGATAACCCTGTGGCAATCGCCGAATCAAACCCAGAATTAAAACCCGTGTCAGACTCTAAGTTAGAGGTCACTCTTGAGGCCTTGTTAAGTAAATGGTTAAACGCAAAGATTGGTCATAGTTTATCTTTCTTTGAACAGGGCATGGACTCATTATCAGCTGTTGCTATTGCATGTAGTCTGTCAGAACATTTCAAAACCCAGATTCCTGTACGAATATTGTTTGAAAATCCAACCCTTTCTAGTATATCAAAGGCATTGTCTAAAACGCTTTCTGAAGAAAGGTCAAACC
>Ga0105353_1001360_pt1 | contig 12226 bp, 12 predicted proteins | sample EN1Hudsemesocosm_2_FD_83657 | JGI IMG/M metagenome (GOLD analysis project Ga0105353, IMG submission 83657) | Methane-oxidizing microbial communities from mesocosms in the Hudson Canyon - EN10B Hudson Canyon | ecosystem: Environmental > Aquatic > Marine > Cold seeps | place: Hudson Canyon...
AGAAGTTGTATGAAGCGCGAGATGTTTGTTGTTATCAAGATGATGATGGCATGTGGATTATTAGGGCGAAGCTGCCTGCGGAAGAGGGGGCTTTGGTTGCGAAGGTGATTAAGGAGTTGGGTGATCGTTTGGCGGCTGAAAAGGTAGCCGCGGATGCCTTTTCTGAATATAAAAAAGATGATTTTCTGGATGAAAAGTTATTAAAAGATGAAGAGTTATTAAAAGAGCCTTTGGTTAATAAAGAGCAGCTTACGTTTCCTCAAAGAAAGGCCGATGCGTTGGCTTTGATGGCCGAGAGTTATCTGGCTAACCCTGCTGGCCTTTTAAAAGGCGCTGAGCGTTGTCAGTTGGTGCTGCATGTTCAGCACGGTCTAGGGAATAAAGACGGCTTGGCTTCTATTGATCAGAGTTCTATTGGACAGGGCTCGAATTTAGAGGGCTCTAATTTAGAGGGGCGTTGGTTATTGCCTGATTCAGCGCGGCGGTTGGCGTGTGATGCGAGTTTGTTGGTGGTGAGTGAGAATGCTGCGGGTAATGTTTTGGATATTGGTCGTCGCAGTCGCATTATTCCGGCGGCAATGGCGCGGGCTTTGTCGATTCGTGATGGCGGTTGTTGTCAGTTTCCGGGTTGTTGTGAGAATCGTTATACCGAGGGGCATCATATTAAGCACTGGGCCGATGGTGGTGAGACTAAGTTGGATAATTTGGTGACGCTTTGCAAATATCATCACAGGGAGCTGCATAAGGGTCAGTTTTTTCTCTCTGTTAATAAAGAATCTGTTAATTCAGAGCCGGTTGTTTCAAAGGCTAGACGCTTTGCGGATCGTTTGTGTTTTTCTTCTATGGATCAACGCCGGATGTTGCCTAACCCAGTTGAGTTTAGTTGTGCGTGTTGTGGATTTGATGTGTTGGAGAAAACGTTACCGCCTACGATTGATAAGAATACGGCGGTAACTAAATGGGCGGGTGAGTCTATGGATTTGGGGATGGCGATTGATGGCTTGTTGTTGCGATTAAAACGAAAGGTACAGCCCGGTAAATAATCCATCGACTGAGGCGGTTCCTGCTGACCAGGTTTTATAGCCCACGGTCGCCCCTAGGTATTTGTAGTGGTAGTTAACGCTGAATTGATGCTCGGCCAGTGAGCCGCCTTTGTAGCTGCTCCATACTGGGTAATATTCCAAATGCCAATCAGGCTTTAAACGAAAGCGCATGGGCATCGCAAAGACGCTGCCATCGTGATTTTGATTGCCATTCATTTTGCCGCGGCCATAGGCGAAGTCCCAGCTGAAGTCATTACCAAAGCTCATGCGGTAATGGATGAGGGTATTCGCTAGCGTGAGTTCGTCGCCATCTTCGTTGAGTTTGTTTTGTGAGTAACTAATTCCGAAGAATCCATAGCCTGCTTCTATTCGGTTGAGTTGGGCATTGATATTGTTGCTGGAATACAGCCATTGTGAGCTGGCGCGCAACATGGGGACGAGTGGGTCGCCAGTGGTTCGATATAAGTTTTGTAATGCTTCGCTATCATCGATAATTTTAGGCTCAGTTTGCATGTATCTGTCGTGGCTCATTGCGCCGCCAGCGACTACGGCTTTGGCTATTGCTTCACCGATGCCTGCCACAATTCTACCTGCTATATCGTCGCCCAAGCTGGTTGATTCACTTTTGCTGGAGGATGAACTTTTTTTCGATGTTGAAGCCGACTTAGTGGATTCACGTTCTAGGTTATCTAGCGTGCCTGCGTAAGCTGGCACAATAGAAAAACTTAGGCAGAGGGTGGCAATTAAAAGAGGGGTGCGCATCGGGTAACCGTATTCCATTACAAGAGTGGGGATTATAACGAAAGTGTTGGCAATTTACTTCGGTAATAGCGGTAGTAATAAAATTATTACTGAGATAGCTTTACCCCTAGATAGCTTTCCTTTTTCTGCACAAATTTCACTAACGCAGGGTGATAATCTTCACTCACTGCTTTTTGTACCGAGGGTCTTTTGGCCAGTTCTTTTCGCCACTGTTGAATTGCGTTTAATCCTTTAAAGCAGGTTATTTCAACATAATGTTCAAACACATCGAAGTAGCGAAAAACAGGGGCGAAGGCGGCATCGACTAAGCTAAATTTTTCGCCATTGAAATAGGGTGCTTGGGTTTTGTTGGTTAAGTTTAAATTCAGCCAAGTAAATTGTTCGCTCAATGTCTCTTGTATTTTCTCAAATTCTGCTTTGTCTTTTGCGTTATACAGTTTGCCTATTTGAGAGAGTATTAGTGTGCTGAATTCTATCCAGCTGCGATCTTGTGCTCGGTATTTGGGGTTTTGCGGTAAGAGGCTACCTGCTGTTATTTCATCTAGGTATTCACAGATTACTGCCGATTCAAATAATACTTCTTGTGGGTCATTTGAGTTAAGAATTAATAGTGGCACCTTGCCTGTGGGGGAGAGTCTTTTAAACCAGTCAGGTTTGTTGGCTAGCTCTATGTCGGTGCGTTTATAGGAAATGCCTTTTTCTTCTAGGGTAATCACTGAGCGCTGCACGTAGGGGCAGAGTTTAAAGGCAACTAAGTGCAGTTGTTCATTTTTGGCGTTCATGGGGTGCTCCTGATTTTCGTTCTGTTAAAGGTTGATGGTTCATTATGCTATTTGCGGTGATGCAAGTTAATTGGCAAACTGTGCAAGTTAATATTGCGTAAATGCAATGTCTGGATGTGAGCGGGTTGGAGAGAATGTGGATTGGAATGCGTTGAAGAGTTTTCTGGCGATTGCTGAGCAAGAATCTTTATCGGGGGCGGCTGCGAGCTTGGGGGTTAATCACTCAACGATGTTCCGACGTTTGCAGGGATTTGAGCAGGAGTTGGGTGGGCGCTTATTTGAGCGTTTGAATAATCGTTATGTGTTAACGCCTATGGGCGATGATTTGCTGGTTTATGCACGGCAAGCGTCTGGCTTGTTTGATGATATTGAGCGTTCGTTAGTCGGTAAAGATATTCAGCCTTCTGGGGTAGTGAAAATTACAGCGCCGTATAATTTGGCGACGCACTATTTACCTCAGGCGCTCGCGGAGTTTCGACTGTCTTACCCAAGTATTGAAATCGAGCTGTTATCGAGTAACCAGATGGTGAATATGAATAGCCGTTTGGCCGATATCGCTTTGCGGGTATGTGATAAGCCTCCTGAGCATTTGGTGGGAAGGACGGTGGCGAGTATTCCTTGGGGTATTTTTACATCAGTAGATATGTTGCCAGCTATCGAAAAAGAGAGTGAGCTTTACCCTGATCATTTAGTTGGGCATAAGCTGATTGGGGCGGCGGGTTTGATGCAAAACCTCAGTGTATTTTCATGGTTAGAAAAACATTATGCCAGCCAGATAGAGGTTCGGTGTGATGAGTTAACGGCGATGTCGTATTTTGCTCAGGCGCAGCAGGGCTTGGCGTTTTTACCGTTAGACCAAGCACGAGAGGGTATTGAGCAGGTGGGGCGCTTACCAGAAACTTTTAATAGTAACTTGTGGATATTATTGCACCCAGATTTGCGCAAGGTAGAGCGGGTACGTTTAGTGATGGATCACTTGTCTAAATTTTTTGCCAAGCAATGTTGGGAATGAATGTGGGGAAACCCTAGGCCGTTTTTTAAAATAACGAATTATCAGAGTCCGCATTTCCTAGCGTTGGCTCTACATTGCGCGTCTCTATTCCCTGTGGCAGTTTGCTGAAAAACGGCTGCAGTTCTGTTTCCCTCGTCTTGTGTGATAACCAGGTTTTCGCGTCGGCCAAATTTAGCATAACGGGCATGCGATCGTGTATGTCTGCGATAGACGGGTGTGCGTCTGCGGTGACGATGGCACAAGAGAATAGATCTTTCTTCCAACTGTCCCAGATCCCTGCAAAGAACATAGGCTGTTCTGGATAAGAAAGCTCTATGGGTCGCTTTCCGCCAGTGACTTTCTTCCATTCGATATACGAGCTTGCGGGAATAATACAGCGCTGCGATTGATACGGTTTTTTAAACGCGCGGCTGCTGGTTAAGGTTTCTGAGCGGGCATTAAACATTGAAAATTTTGAACTTGGCCCGTCTGACCAGCTCGGTACTAACCACCATCGGCCTTTTATCCACGCGGGTTGTGGTGGGCCTTGAAGATCTTGCTGCTGGTTAATGAGCATAGGAATGGTTTCGGTCGGCGCGATGTCGAGCTGCGGTTGTTCGCTAAATGGGAAGGGGCTGCCTAGCTCATCTAGATAGCGAACTTGCTTGGGGGTGATGGAAAGATTAAAGCGTCCGCACATTTATCATTTTCCTCTATGGCTCTCATTGCAGCTTTAATAGTGTGTTCTTTTTCTTAAAATGCTTCTATACTGGTTTTACATACAGTGTTTATTTGTACAGTTAGGAGGGTTTGGAATGGTTATGAAACTTACGCTTTATAGCGATTCGGTGGCGGCGGGTTTTCCTAGCCCTGCGGATGATTATAAAGAAGATGCGCTCAGCCTTGATGAGCATTTGATTACGCATCCGGCGGCGACGTATTTGGCGAAGGCTTCGGGCGACTCTATGCAGGGGGTGGGGATTTTTGATCAAGACTTGCTGATTGTGGATAGGTCGTTAACCCCGCGTAGTGGCAGTGTCGTTGTTGCCGCGGTAGACGGTGAGCTGTGCTGTAAGCAGCTAGATTTAGAGGGGCGGCAGCTGCTGTCGGCTAATGTGCATTATCCGCCGATTTCAATTTCAGATGAACAAGACATGGTGATTGAGGGCGTGGTGAAAGCCTCTGTTCGCTATCATGTGGTGACTTGATGTTTAGCCAAGCGCTGAGAGCGCTATCGCCTTCTAGTGGCTTGCTGGGTGGGGGAGTTATCTGTGTATTGAATGTCTATATTGTGATTCTGCTGCTTAATAGCCTTGTTGAATATGCGCAGATTTTTTAATGTTTGCCATTGTTGATTGCAACAGTTGCTATGCCAGCTGTGAACAGATTTTTAGACCAGAGCTGCGCGGTAAACCCGTGGTTGTATTGTCGAATAACGATGGCTTTATTGTTGCGCGTTCTAAGGAAGCTAAGTTATTAGGCCTGGAAGACTTGCAGCCTTTTTTTAAAGTTGAGCACATTTTAAAACAGAATAATGTGGCGATTTTTAGCAGTAATTATCCGCTGTACGGTGATATTAGCCATCGTGTTATGACGACGTTGAAAGCCTTTTCCCCTGAGGTTGAGGTGTATTCGATTGATGAAATGTTTTTAAATTTCGACGGCATGAAGTGGGATTTAAATGACTACGGCCAGCAAATAAAAAACAAACTGTGGCAAGACATTCGTATGCCGGTAGCAGTAGGGGTTGCGCCGAGTAAAACCTTGAGTAAGTTGGCCAATCGCGCGGCGAAAATAATTCCTAAGTGTGCGGGAGTTTGTGTTTTAGACGAGCCGCATAAATGGCAGTGGCTGCAAAAGCGTTTGCCGGTTATTAAGGTATGGGGTGTGGGGTCTCGTTTGGCCAAGCGCTTAGAGCATTATAAAATTCATACGGTTTATGACCTTGCTCGAGCAGATCCTAAAACTTTACGCCGTGATGTGAGTGTGAATTTAGAACGCACCATTAATGAGTTAAATGGCATTGCGTGTTATCCCTTAGAAGAACAACCTCCGGCGAAAAAACAAATTTATTGCACGCGTTCGTTCGGCCAAAAACTCACCGAACTTGAGCCAATTAAACAAGCGGTTGCGGTATACGCCAGCCGTGCGGCCGAGAAGCTAAGGGCGCAAAATTCACTAGCACAATCGATACAAGTGTTTTTGAATACGTCGCCGTTTGAGTCGGGCTATTTTAGCCGCAGTGTGGTGTGCCAAACGGCTTACCCTACCAACGATAGCCGCGAGATTGTGAGTGCAGCATTGCAGGGATTGGATTCGATTTATAAACCGGGCCATCGGTATTTGAAAGCAGGAGTAGGATTGCTGGATGTGAGTGACCGCAAGTTTAACCAGTATGATTTATTTCACCGTGGGCAATCGAATGGTTCAGATAAGGTGATGCGGGTACTGGATAAGACCAATTTAGAGCATGGGCGCAATGCGTTGTTTATTGGTTCGGAGGGTGTGGTGCAAAAGTGGGCGATGCGCCAGCAGTATAAATCGCCGGCGTATACGACGCAGTGGGCGGATATTCCTGTGGTATAGATACACTTTTAGAAAGATACACTTTTAGAAAGATAAAAAAAAGGCCCTAAATATTACTATTTAAGGCCTTTTTTATGCTACGAATAAAAGGAATTATCCTTCTACTTCACCTGTAGCTACGGCTTCAATTGTTTCAACAACAGGTGCAGCTTCAGTTGTTTCAGCAACAGGGGTAACTTCAGTTGTTTCTGTAACAACAGCAGCTTCAGCAACGGGTGCTGCTACAGCGGCAACAACTGGTGCAGTTTCAACAGCAGGTGTAGAAACGACAGCATCTTCTCCGCAGGCAGTGATGGCAGCGGCGGCTAATACGATGGCTATGTGCTTTAACATGTTTTATTTCCCAAATTTTAATTATTATTATGTGCTTAAGAGCGAGGTTAATACTAATGCATAAATTTGAAATTAAGTATGAATCATATCGGTATTCACAGCTCTGACGCGGTTAAGGGGCAGAACTGTGAACCAGTACTTTTAAGCGTTCTCGATGCTCAGATAGACCAGCGTTTGGTTTAATAGCTGGTAAGCAATTTCGCCAAAAGTAAAAGGCCCTGTTAATTGAGCAGTTTTTTTGTTTTCTAATTCTGCGTATAAAAAGTTTAGTATGCAGTTAAAAGAGAAACTTGTTTCTGGTAGCTCATGGCTGGCAATGGCCTTGTCTAGCTCGGTTACATAGTCTGCTATAGGGTTAGCAAACTGATAGTCTACGCCTGCGAAAATCGGAGCATAAAACTCAACTGAGTCATTTTCTATTTCTTTGATCGATACGTTGATATTCACGCCATTATAATCGGCGACTAATGGCAAGCGAGTATCGATGTTATTGTTTTGCACATATTGAGAGAACTTTTCTGGCTTACCATCAATCAAGCAATCAGACGTTGAGAAACCTGTGTCTGTAAAACTGATTTTTGGACCTGCGCCTTGCTCAAATAAATTCACAATATTGATGTTGGCAAATTGCTCTTCGGCTAAAGGCACGTGCATGGCAATGGCTTTATCGGTCATTAGCATGTTTGCGGTACCAAAACCGACTTGCGGTAGGGCGTCTGATTCATCTAAGTGACTACCGGCAATCCAACCAATGATTGGCGAGAAAAACATGTTGTCATAGCCAGGAGCATTTTGGGCGTAATCAGCATGAACGTCGCTGCCCGCGGGCAATATGGTAATCGTGAAGCCATTTTCAGGGGCGTCTTGGGCGATGTTCTTAATGGAGTTAACATCGTAAGGCATTATTCTAGGTGGATTGTTGAGGTTGATGCCTTCAATGGTATTTACAAAAGCTTTTTCTTGGCTAACTTCGCCGCCATCTTGACCCATGAAATAGGGAATACTACCTGCAATCCAGTTACCTGAAGGAAGTTGGCTCAAGATTTTTTCATCAGCGGCAATGATTAAGAATTCACGCTGATTGATTTTTTCTATCAAGGTATCAATGTCGATTAATGCAGATGTAATTTGTACGTTACTCATGATGTTCCTCTCTATAATTCGTGAAATGGCTTATACGGCTTCAGTTTTACATTCTGATAAGTTTTGTATTTCACGATTTAAACTACGATGGTTGTCACTAAAGAACTGATGAAGTTCTTCGGCTGATTCTTGTTCAAAGCCTTTGGCTACTTGGCTTTTTAATTTAACCAATAACAAATTTAAATTAAGCTTGCTGCTTTTTAATTCGAAGCGATCATTGACGATGTCTAGCCAGATATCATCTGATTTTTCTGGGATATTCGTATCTTTAGGTTCACTGTTAATAGATTCTGCGATTTTCTTAATCGCTATCAATTCATTGCGTAAGCTGCCTATGTTTTTCTTCAGATACTTCATTAGCTCAATAACGATGTCACGTTTTTCAGAGCTTGATAGGTCTTTGTTATAAAGATTTTTTAAGCGAGAAATGTATAAGTTAAAGGCTAGGTTAGAGGACATTAAGGAAAATTTTTCCGTTAAAATGTTATCCCATACTGCGTGTGTCGGCGTGAGCTTATTCGCACTTTTATTTTGACTGGCCGGTTGCTCTATTGGGTTGGATATAGATTCTTTTTTTGCTCCAACCTGTTGGTATTCTGCTTTTAAATTCGCTTTATTTTTAATGAAGAATGCACGTAGCGTTGCAACAGACTCTTGCAAACTTGAGCTGTCGCTGTTGTTTATTTCACTCAGTTCTAGCTTATGAAGCAGCATTCTTAAAGGGGTTAGACTGGTTTTTAACGGCAGTTCGCGTTTGATTATTTTGATCCAGATTGGATCGGTCTCTAGCGGAAGTAAGCTGCTGGTATTTTGCGTTATGTTGTTATTCTCAGTATCAAGAATAAACAACTTAATATTATCTACTTGCAGGCCAGTTAAGGTAGAAATTACATCGACGCCGATTTTCTTACCATGGGCAAAGAGGATCAGTTCTTCAACCTGCTTGGTATATTGTTTATTAGCAGCACCTAGAAACGCAGGGCAAACGAGCTTGGTAAGGCGTTGAAAATTTGATTCTGAGCTTCGGAATAGGATTTTAGTATTGAAGCGGCCCAGCTTTATATGTTCCCAGGAATACGTTGTTTGATTTGCTGTGCTTCTAAAGCGTGACGTTATAGATTTGTTCTTATTACTGATTTCATCTAGCAGAATGGTAAAGCGTTCATTTTCATCATCGACCTTCATATCTTTGATATAAAATGGCGCGTATATCCCAAGAATACTTTCTAACTCTTTTGCCCGTAATTTATCCAAAACCTATCCCTTGTGGTGACTTTTCTTAGTAAATAGTACCAATCGCCCCTCCTTAATGCAAATAATAATCATTCCTTTATGGCGCATTCTGTGCAATTATTGTAATTATAATTATAAAAATGTAAAGTTATATTCGATAATCATATAAGCAATTTATGCTTAATTTAAGGAAGAAGTGATGAATGTTCCAACCGTAGTATCATTCTCAAAGAATGAAGTTGAGCGTTTACAGAAGTATTGTGTAGAGAAAACTTTTCAACTCGATGAGTATTTGTTTAAGCAAGATGACCAGCCAGATGGCTGTTTTTATATTCTGAGTGGGCAGTTAGTGACTCAGTATTATGATGCAGATGTCAGCACAGATATTCAGCTAGAATACTATGGCAGCGGTGAATTAGTGGGGGCAATGAGCCTTATCGAGGATGAACCGAGAGCGATGACTGTTAAGGTGACTCAGGCTGCAAAAGTACTATTTTTGTCGGCTGAAAAACTGGAAGGGTTGGCGAATCTTGATGAACTTGCCTATCAAGAATTTTTAAAATTATTCAATGCATCCCTTATTCAGCGTCTACGAAAATCCCAGCCTTTAAATCAGCAAGCCGCATTAAAAAGTTCAAAAATCCCCCTTGTAGACCAGCAAATCAAATTGGCCAAATTGGCACATGAAGAATTTTTGTCTTGGCCTGAAGATACCGTCGATGAAATTATTACTGAGATAGCAAAAACTATTTATGCACAAGCAAGTGATCTGGCTGAGCTAACGCAGCGTGAATCTGGCATGGGTGTTGTTGACCATAAAATTTTAAAAATTAAGCTGGGTTCTTTGGATGTGGCAGATTCTCTGGTTAATAAGCCGGGGAATGGTGCGATTGAATTGGAAGCCAATGGCGTTGAGCGTGTCTCTATGCCCATTGGTGTTGTCTTTGGCATGATACCGATTACAAATCCTGTTGAAACGATTGTCTTTAAAACCCTGATCAGTTTGAAGTCACGCAATGCGATTGTTATTAGTTCTCACCGTAAAGGGCGTTTAGTAGGAGAGCGCACTGTTGAGCTTATTTGCCAGGTACTTAAGCGTTTTGGTGCACCAGAAGGCCTTGTTCAGACGCCTGAGTTAGCGGCTAACCGTAAAGTCACAAATGCGTATATGACGCACGATGATATTAGTATGATTCTGGCGACGGGTGGCCCTTCTATGGTGAAGAGTGCGTACTCTTCCGGCACCCCAGCGATTGGCGTCGGTAAAGGTAATGCGCCGGTATGGGTATGCGATGATTGCGATGTTGAAGCGACTGTCAATAAAGTGATTAACAGTAAGGCTTTTGATAATGGTGTTGTTTGCGGCAGTGAAAATAATTTAATTATTGATTATGCGGTTGTCGATCGGTTTTTAAACGGTGCTGTATCTTATGGTGCGGCAGTATTAACGGATGCAGAGCGTGAGCAGTTATTAACCCGAGTATTTGCCTCAGGTCGTGGCTTACAGCCGGAGTTTGTGGGTCAGTCTGCGGCGGATATTTGTGCGGCGGCGGGTATTGAGCGTGAATATACGATTAAGTTGATATTGGCTGAAGTGCAGCCTTATGATTTTGATTCTATTTTATTACGAGAGAAGTTGGCGCCTGTTTTGTCGTTCATTCGCAATGTGGGTGACAAGATGGCATTGGATCATGCGTATGAAATTCTAGAGCTTGAAGGTAAAGGTCATACTGCAATTATTCATACCAATGATAAGGAGCGTGTACGTGCTTTTAGTGTCGTAGTGCAGGTGAGCCGAGTTTTGGTTTCAACCGCGGGAACTCAAGGTTGTATCGGTGCTGATAACGGCTTGAATTTATCTTGGACTTTGGGCTGTGGCACGATGGGGGGTGGGTCTGTGAGTGATAACGTGAGTTATACACACTTGCAGAATAATAAGCGCATTGCGTACTAATCGCCTTTCATTATTGAGAGTATGTCGTAAGCAATGAAAAATACCTTGTCTTCTACTGAACCATTTGGACTAGCTTAGTTCTAATCTAACGATTGGGAAATACTGTTCTATAATTGTACAGCTCGATCTAAAACTAGAAACATAACTAGACATCACAGAAGCAAGGATATGATCATGAACAAGAAAGCACAGAATCTTTTTAGCGGCGCGGCACTAGCAATGGCTGTTGCAGGATTAGCAGGTTGCGCAAGCACTGATGAAAATGCAGCGGCTGCAGCCTCTCCGGCGAACAGTACTGACCTAGTACATTGTTATGGCGTGAACGTATGTAAGGGCCATAACGATTGTAAAACAGCGGATAATGCTTGTGGTGGCCATGCTACTTGTAAAGGTACTGGTTTTGTTGGCATGCCGTCAAAAGCGTGTGCTGATGTTGGCGGTAAGCTTCAGGATGATTGGAAAGGCAGTATTTCTAAAGCCGATCTTGTTCATTGCTACGGCGTGAATGTGTGCAAGGGTCATAACGATTGTAAGACAGCTAATAACGCTTGTGGTGGTCATGCTTCTTGTAAAGGTACAGGTTTTGTATCAACAACAGAAAAATCTTGTAGCGATATTGGTGGTAAAGTAGGCGCATAATTTTTATGCTTCTGGCTCGGTCAATTTTAAATTGGCCGAGTGCTTTCAATTTTCACTATAAAAATAATGGACTCCCCCGTGAACGAGCAAGCAATTACTCAGCCCTTTCTAGGATTTGGTCTCGGTCTTAGAACCCCTCATTTTGAACACGTGTTGCAGCATCAACCTGAAGTAGATTGGTTTGAAATACTGTCCGAAAACTACATGGTGGCGGGTGGCAAACCTAGATACTATTTAGAAGCGATTGCCGAGCAATATCCTATCGTGATGCATGGCGTATCGATGTCGATTGGCAGTACCGATCCGTTAGATTTAGAGTATTTAAAAGCATTAAAAAAATTAGCCAATGATGTTCAACCAAAGTGGATTTCCGATCATATTTGTTGGACTTCAATTCATGGTAAAAATAGCCATGATCTTTTGCCGCTGCCTTATACTCGAGCGACGGTAAATCATGTCGCTGAACGCGTGCGCCAAGTTCAAGATATTTTAGGGCGACGTATTTTATTAGAAAATGTTTCGAGCTATCTCTCTTATAAAAATTCTGAAATGGATGAGTGGACTTTTTTAGCCGAAGTTGCGGAAGCTGCAGATTGTTTGATTTTACTCGATATTAATAACATCTACGTCAGTGCCCGTAATCATAATTTTGATCCGTTAACGTATCTTAATAAAATCCCTACGCAGCGGGTGCAGCAGTTTCATCTGGCTGGACATAGTGATTTTGGTGATCATGTTATTGATACACATGATCACGATG
>Ga0105353_1001364_pt1 | contig 12206 bp, 14 predicted proteins | sample EN1Hudsemesocosm_2_FD_83657 | JGI IMG/M metagenome (GOLD analysis project Ga0105353, IMG submission 83657) | Methane-oxidizing microbial communities from mesocosms in the Hudson Canyon - EN10B Hudson Canyon | ecosystem: Environmental > Aquatic > Marine > Cold seeps | place: Hudson Canyon...
AGCGGTGGAAAGCGGGAATAAAAAGCCAATTAAAACTTGGTCCCGTCGTTCAATGATCATCCCTACGATGATCGGATTGACCATAGCTGTCCATAATGGCCGTCAACACGTTCCTGTATTTGTAACCGAAGAAATGATCGGTCACAAATTAGGAGAATTTGCACCAACTCGTACTTATCGCGGTCATGTCGCTGATAAGAAAGTTAAGAAGTAAGGGGAAGTTAAATGGAAGCTATTGCTATACATAAATTTGCCCGCGGTTCTGCGCAAAAAGCACGTTTAGTTGCGGATCAAATCCGCGGCGCACACGTTGAGAAAGCACTTGAAATATTAACTTACAGCAACAAATCAGCTGCTGAATTAGTTAAAAAAGTTCTTAACTCAGCGATTGCTAATGCAGAGCACAACGAAGGTGCAGACATTGATGAATTATTCGTTAAAACCATTTTGGTTGACGATGGTCCAACAATGAAACGTATTATGCCACGAGCGAAAGGCCGAGCCGATCGCATCATCAAGCGCACAAGTCACATTACTGTGATTGTGTCTGATTCTTAGGAGTATATTAGTATGGGTCAAAAAGTTAATCCTACCGGTATTCGCTTAGGTATCACGAAACCTTTCGCGTCTACTTGGTTTGCAAGCAGCAAAGATTTTGCTAGCAACTTAGACGGCGACCATAAGGTTCGCGAATTTTTAAAAGAAAAGCTTAAGCGCGCTTCACTATCTAAAGTAGTTATTGAACGTCCAGCTAAATCTATCCGCGTAACAATTCATACGGCTCGTCCGGGTGTTGTTATCGGTAAGAAAGGCGAAGATGTTGAGAAATTACGTTTAGCAGTGTCTAAAATTGCTGGCGTTCCTGCTCAAATCAACATTGCTGAAGTACGTAAGCCAGAAATGGATGCGCAGCTTGTTGCTGACAGTATTGCTAGTCAATTAGAACGTCGTGTTATGTTCCGTCGCGCTATGAAGCGTGCCGTGCAAAACGCAATGCGTTTAGGTGCTAAGGGTATCAAAGTTCAAGTTAGTGGTCGTTTAGGCGGCGCTGATATTGCACGTGCAGAATGGTATCGTGAAGGTCGTGTACCTTTACATACATTACGTGCTGATATCGACTACGCAATTGCGCGTGGCGATACGACTTATGGTGTTATTGGTATTAAAGTTTGGATCTTTAAAGGCGAAATCATTGGTAAAATGCCACTTGTGGCAGAACAACCAGCGGCTAAGCCTAAAAGAAAAAACAACCGCAAAAACAGTAAGTAAGAGGAATAAGTAATGTTACAACCAAAACGTACTAAATTCCGCAAGCAATTTAAACTGCGCAACCGTGGTCTTGCACACGTTGGTAGCTCAGTTAGCTTCGGTACTTTCGGTTTAAAATCGGTTGAACGTGGTCGTATGACTGCTCGCCAAATTGAAGCCGCACGTCGTGCCATGACTCGTCATGTTAAACGTCAAGGTAAAATCTGGATACGCGTTTTCCCTGATAAGCCAATTACCAAAAAACCTCTTGAGGTTCGTATGGGTAAAGGTAAGGGTTCAGTAGAATATTGGGTTTGCCAAATTCTTCCTGGCCGTGTTCTTTATGAAATGGAAGGTGTTCCTGAAGAAATAGCACGCGAAGCATTTGCTTTAGCTGCTGCTAAACTTCCGTTTAAAACTACCTTCGTAACTAGGACGGTAATGTAATGAAAGCTAGTGAACTTAAAGCAAAAAGCATTGAAGAGCTTAATGCTGAATTACTAGAGCTTCTACGCGAGCAGTTTAACTACCGCATGCAAGCAAGCACTGGTCAATTAGCACAAACTCATTTGCTAAGAATCGTACGTCGCAATATTGCACGTGTTAAGACTATCATCACTGAAAAGGCAGGTAAGTAATGAGCGAAGCTAAAATCCGCACACTACAAGGCGTTGTTATCAGTAACAAGATGGATAAGTCTATCGTTGTAATGATCGAACGTCGCGTTAAACACCCTATGTACGGTAAATACATCACGCGTTCAACTAAGTTGAAAGCACATGATGAAGTTAACGTATGTAACGAAGGTGATGTAGTAACAATTCGTGAAGTAGCACCAATCTCTAAGTCTAAAAACTGGACTTTAGTTGATGTTCTTGTAAAAGCTTAATCGTAAAGGTTAGTTTTTAAAACGAAGTTACTTAAAACCCTTGCCATTCATTTGGTAAGGGTTTTTTATTGGCTGAAATATGTCGAATTAGAGCCAACCTCTAAGTCTACTACTCATAGAGAAGTGGACTTTAGTTGATGTTCTTGTAAAAGCTTAATCTTATAGATTAAACTTTTTGTAGGCGGGCTTGTTTTAAATAAAAACATCCGCGCTTATTATTAACGAAGTGTTATTTAAAAACCTTACCATTTATTTGGTATGGTTTTTTATAGATTGGAACTTGTAGAAATAACGCAAATCCCTAAGTCTGCATTTCTCTTTGAGAAATGGACTTTGCTTGATGTTCTTGTAAAAACCCAATCGCAGATACATTTCATCTTTGAGCTACTAAAAGGGTCTAATATTTATTAGAGCTTTTTTATTGATGATATTTTATGACTGTAGTTTGGGATAAAATAATCCAACTTGCAGTTCAACTCCACTGATAACGAGGAACTTTTTGCTAAACTGTTAGCTACCCATCTATGATGAAGATTTTCATCTATCTTTGCTATTTCATTAACAATACTCAGCTTTGATGTTGAATATTTAGTGAATTAATATGATTTATCCACTAAAAGGATATATGTTTAATATAGCTTACAGCGATTTTATATAGTTAAACGGCCTTGATATAGTAATGCGCTATGCAATACACTATAAAGCATAAAAAGAATAATAATATTAACGATACAAAATCGCTATTCATAAAATAGCCAACTAATGCACTAGGAAACAATAATGTCAGATCTTCGTCAACAAGCACTTGATTACCACTCATTGCCAACACCAGGTAAAATTGGGGTTTCATTAACTACTGCCGCAGAAACTAGTGAAGATTTATCACTAGCGTATAGTCCAGGCGTTGCCGAGCCTTGTCGTGAAATAGCAGATAATCCTGATGATGTTTATAAATACACGGCTAAAGGCAATACTGTTGCTGTTATCACAAATGGTACTGCTGTTTTAGGTTTAGGTAATATAGGCCCTATGGCTTCAAAACCTGTAATGGAGGGTAAATCATTATTATTCAAACGTTTTGCTAATATCGACTCATTTGATATTGAAGTAAAACACAAAACTGTTGAAGAGTTTGTTAATACGGTTGCAAATATTGCGGATAGCTTTGGTGGCATTAACCTTGAAGATATTAAAGCACCTGAATGTTTTGCAATAGAAAAAGCCTTAATTGAGCGTTGTAAAATCCCAGTATTTCATGATGATCAACACGGTACAGCCATTGTTACCGCAGCGGGTATGATGAATGCGTTAGATATTCAAGGTAAAGATATTAAGCAAGCAAACATTGTTTGTTTAGGCGCTGGTGCTGCCGCTATTGCATGCATGGAATTACTCATAAAATGTGGGGCACAGCGAGAAAAAATATACATGCTAGATACAAAAGGTGTAGTGCATACACGTCGTGATGATTTGAATGAATATAAAAAATTATTTGCAAACAATACAGATAAACGCACTTTAGATGATGCAATTAACGGTGCCGATGTTTTTGTTGGTGTGTCTGGTCCAGACCTATTATCGCAAGAGCAAGTTAAGTTAATGGCTCCTAATCCTATTATCTTCGCTTGTTCTAATCCAGATCCTGAAATTAAACCTGAAGATGCTTTAGCTGTACGAAGTGATCTTATTATGGCAACTGGTCGAAGCGATTACCCAAATCAAGTGAATAACGTATTATGTTTCCCGTTTATTTTCCGTGGCGCTTTGGATGTTCGAGCTCGCACTATTAATGATGAAATGAAAGTAGCAGCTGTGCATGCTATTCGTGCTTTAGCTAAAGAGCCCGTTCCTCTTGAAGTGTTGAATGCTAGTGGTGAAAAAGAGTTAAACTTTGGTAAAGATTATATTATCCCTAAACCAATGGATTCACGTTTATTGGGCGCTGTGGCTAAAGCAGTGGCACAAGCTGCAATTGACTCTGGTGTGGCAGCTTTACCTATGCCTGAAAACTATATGTTGTAAGTATAACTTTAACTATCTATGCATTAAGCTATGATACAGAGAGGTCATGATATAGTTAATATCATGACCTTTTTGTCTTTATGACCCAATGAGGAAGGATGTATGTTAATTGTTTCAAGGATTTTTTTATGTTTGATGTTTTTATTTGTTTCAGCATGCGCTTCTTCATCCGCAGAGCAGGCAGTATTATCGAAAAAAGAGTCAGTAGAAATGTCAAAAGAAGTGCAACCTAAAATAAAAACCAAAGGAACTTGGCAACAAGTCACCGTAAAGTATTTGAATTTTGAAGGTGGATTTTATGGTCTAGTTTCTGAAAAAGGCGCTAAACTTTTGCCAATGAATTTACCAACAAAATATAAAATTGAGGGTACTATTTTACGAGTTAAAGGTCAGTCCATAAATAACATGATGACAATTCAACAATGGGGTACGCCCTTTAAAGTTATTGATATTGAATTAATTAAAAAGGGGGGAGGTAAGCAGTCTATTCTCTAAAATATAATTTAATCCAATTTGTCACTCGTTTGTGAAGCTCTGCAATTCAATGGTTGCTGAAAAATTGTCAGCATAGGTTGATCATTAACAAACTGCACTTGATATAGATATTGATAATCTTGCTCAGTTAATGGTGCGACTTTTTGCTTTGCTAATAACTCTACTAGCATTGGTGTCGTGTTGCTATGACCAACTACCAGGCTATTTTCATTTTTTTGTGTTAACAACAAAGAAAATTGTTCCAAATGCTTTGGATTATAATTTTTTATTGCCACCTTTAGTAAGTTAGCGAGTGGCTTTGCTGTCTGCATGGTGCGCTGGTAACTTGTACTATATATTGCAGTAATATTGGCTTTTGAAAACATACTTGCCAATTGCTCTGCACGTGTGGTTCCGCAATCGGTTAATGCAGGATTTTTTGAATCGGGTAATTTTTCGGCGTGCCGTACTAAATAGATACTGTAGTTATCAGTTGCAAAGCTAAAATAGCTAAACAATGAAAAACTTAATATCAATAGAACTTGTTTCATATTCTTAATACCAATTTGATTAACTTTATATACTCGCTATTAAGTAGATGTAATGTGATAACAAGTAAACGAGCCATTCTATTTTTAACTGCTTTAGGTTTATTTTTAATGCTATTAAAACAACCTGTTTAATCCATTTAATGCTGCAACACGAAATGCTTCTGCCATAGTTGGATAGTTAAACGTAGTATTTACAAAGTATTCTATCGTATTACCACCGTTAGTTTGTTGCATTATTGCTTGACCAATGTGGATGATTTCAGCGGCATTTTCACCAAAGCAGTGAATACCCAAAATTTCCTTAGTTTCACGATGAAAAAGAATTTTTAATGAACCAACCAAACTATTAGATATTTGTGCTCTTGCCAAATGTTTAAACTGTGCCCTACCTACTTCATAAGGTATTTTTGCTTCGGTTAATTCTCGTTCGGTTTTACCCACTGAACTGATTTCAGGAATTGTGTATATACCCGTTGGTATGTCTGCAATTAATTTAGCGCTACTTTTATGATCTATCATGGCTGATGCAACCAACCTACCTTGATCGTAAGCTGCACTAGCTAAACTTGGGTAGCCTATCACATCACCAACGGCATAAATATTTTCAACATCTGTTTGGTACTGATTATTCACTTTAAGTTGACCGCGACCATCAGCTTGTAACCCGGCATTACTTAAATTCAAATCAACAGTATTACCCGTGCGACCATTAGCAAATAACAAACAATCAGCGCGCATTTTTTTACCAGACTCTAAATGTACAGTTACTGCTTGATCAGATGCTTCAACACTCTCTATTTGCTCACCATGCTTAATAACCACACCGTTATTCCATAAGTGATAACTTAAGGAGTCTGAAATTTCATCATCTAAAAAAGATAGAAGACGATCGCGCGTATTGATTAAATCAACTTTGACACCTAGACCGCGAAATATTGACGCATATTCACTGCCAATAACCCCTGCGCCATAAATAATAATAGAGCGAGGCTCATGGTTAAGGGACAATATTGTGTCGGAGTCATAAACACGCGGATGCTTAAAATTAATATCATCAGGTCGATAAGGGTGCGAGCCGGTGGCGATAACGACTCTTTGTGCAGTAAGTTTTTCTACGGAACCGTCATTTTTGACTATTTTAATCGTGTTAGCATCGATAAAAGAGGCTTCGCCAGTTAAAAGCTCAACACGGTTACGATCATAAAAGCCACTACGCAGTTGAACTTGTTTACGAATAACAGCAGAAGAGTGACTTAAAATATCAGAAAAAGTTAAATGTTTTGCTTTATCGTGTCCTCGAAATAACGGGTTCGAATTATAATCGATCAAACGGCTAACACTTTGGCGTAATGCTTTTGAAGGAATAGTACCCCAATGAGTACAACCACCACCGACATCCTTGTAACGTTCAATAATAGCTACTTTTTTATCTTTCTTGGCCAGCTCCATCGATGCACCTTCGCCGCCGGGACCTGTGCCTATAATGATTACATCATAATCAAAACTTTTATCGATAGTTGTTTTTTTTGTATCAGCTTTAGTCAAAAGATTTTCCCCAAATCCTGCTTATATTTATTTATATTCACTGTGAAAATTCTAGCAGGATTCAGGAAAAATGGTACTAAAATGATGACATATTTTATTGATTATTAGGCGAGTTTTTCTGTTAACACTTGCCAGTTTTTTTGTTGCTTAACTAACTTAAGTTTTAAGTCTTTATATTGTTTCATCAACTCAGACTTCTCAACATCGGCTAACACTTGCTCGCGTTTTTCGGCTAATAAAGTTTTACGAACTTGATAATAAGCATTTAGCTTGCTAATAAGTAGATCATACTCTTTTTGGAGTTGTAAAATAGCCTGTTCAGCATTAGGCGATAGAGTTAATTTATCCTTGCTGCGCTTTAAGGTCATGGCTAAACGCATTTTTTCTACTTTGTCCTCTGGACTAGTGCGTAATTTGTGAGTCAAACCTAGCCATTGGCAAGATTTAATTAACCATTTAGTCGGGTCGAATTGCCACCAGCGGATACCATTGCGATAATCATTCTCAAAAATATGATGGTAATTATGATAACCCTCACCAAAAGTTAGAAAAGCTAAAAATCCGTTATCTTTGGCCGTATTTTTATCTGTGTATGTTTGTTTTCCCCAAATATGAGCTAACGAATTAATGAAAAATGTGGTGTGATGGCTTAACACTAATCGTAAAAAGCCCACGAGTAAGAGACTATTGAGTAAATTTCCGTGCCATAAACCAAAAGCGATAGGCACACCAAAATTCATACCTAGTGTCAGTAATAAATAATGTTTGTGTTGCCACATAACAATGGCATCCTTTTGTAAGTCACGAACGTTTTTATAATCATGGTAACGATGTGCTTGATATTCGCGACACATCCAACCTATATGGGAATACCAAAAGCCCATTTTAGCAGAGTAAGGGTCTTTATCATTATTATCGACATGTTTATGATGAATTCTATGATCGGAAGACCAATGCAATATACTATTTTGTAAGGCAAATGCACCACCTAGAGCAAAGATTATCCGTAAACTCCAATGAGCTTGATAAGTTTTATGTGACCATAATCGATGATAACCAGCGGTAATCGACATGCCACAATAAATGAAGCAGATTAAAGCAAATATTATTTCTGCATTGTCAAAGCCAACAGTTATTGCACGATAAGGAACTGCAATAACAGCCATTAAGAAAGTGACTACAAAAATGGTCACATTGAGCCAAATAATTGCGGGTTTTTTCATTATATTTCTCTGAATCAAATCAATGGATAAATTTAGGTGTACACGTGTACGCTGTTATTGTATTTTAGCGAGAACCTCTGACCAGTCAAGAATATTCGAATATATTTTACTCTAGTTACTAACCTGACATTAATCGGGGATTACAGTATGATAAACATAGAATATTTCCAGAAGGGGGATAACCATGAGTGGTGTTCGTGCCCAGCAAAAAGAAAAAACTCGTAGATTACTGGTTGATGCTGCTTTAAATCAGCTAAGCGCTGAGCGTAGTTTTTCCAGTTTAAGCTTAAGGGAGGTTGCAAAAGAAGCGGGTTTAGCACCAACTTCTTTTTATCGACACTTTAGCGATATGAATGAACTTGGACTGACCTTAGTAGACGAAGCGGGATTGACCTTAAGGCAGTTAATGCGTCAAGCGCGTCAACGCATTGCTAAGGGGGGTTCTGTTATTCAAATATCTGTTGAAACATTTATGGAGTTAATTGAAAGTAACGGCAACGTTTTTCGCCTATTATTACGTGAGCGATCTGGCACCTCTGCTGCTTTTAGGGCGGCAGTTATACGAGAAATTCGTTATTTTACGATGGAGCTTTGTGATTATTTACAAAAGGCAAATCAGTTGGAAGCTGATGTAGCGTATATGCAAGCGAACGCTGCGGTAACTATAGTTTTTAGTGCTGGTTCTGATGCGCTAGATATTGAAGATAAAGCAGAAAGAGCGCAGTTATCAAAACAGACAATTCAACAACTGCGTTTTATTGCTCGTGGTGCTGCAGAGCTTAGTAATAGACGTAAAATTTTGAAAAAGTCTCGTAAGTAACTACATTGTTTACATTATTTACGAGTTAATTCTATTTACGAGTTAATACTACGCCTGTCTCAATATGCTCTGTATAAGGAAACTGATCAAACAAAGCATATTTTTCAATATGATGTGTTTTAGTTAATTCAACTAGATTTTCTTTTAATGTATTAGGGTTACAAGAAATATATATAACTTTATTGAAGCGACTCACCAACTCCACACTGTCCTTGTCTAAGCCTGAACGGGGCGGATCAACTAACACAGTGTCGTAATCATAGGCCGTTAGATCAAATCCTTCTAAGCGTCTAAATTTTCGCTCACCGTTCATTGCTTGGCTAAATTCTTCACTCGACATGCGTACAATGTCGATATTATTAATATTGTTGGCTTTAATATTTATTTGAGCAGATCTTACTGATGTTTTTGAAATTTCAGTGCCTAAGACACGGTCAAAATTTTGAGCTAAGGCAATACTGAAATTACCATTTCCGCAATAAAGCTCAATCAGGTCGCCTCCGGCATCGACAGTTGCTTGTTGTGCCCACAAAAGCATCTGTTCATTTACACCACCGTTGGGCTGAGTGAAGCTGTTTTCTATTTGTTGGTAAATAAAAGTGTCACTGCCAACTTGCAATGACTCCATCACATAATCTTTATCAATGATGATTTTTTGCTTCTTAGCCCGGCCGATTATATCTACTGGTGCAATAGAGGACAATTCTTGCTTGAGTGCTTTCGCTGAATCTTCCCAAGTTGGCTCTAGCAGTTTGTGGTAAAGCATACTAATAAGTAGCTCACCACTTAACGTTGAAAGAAAATCAACTTGAAACAGTTTATAGCGAAGTTCTTTTTTATCTTTAATTGAGTCAAGCAGGGCTTTCATCGCTTGATTGATTAACGTACTGGCAACAGGGAAGTGGTCAACTCGAAACTTCTCTTTAGTTTCACTATTAAACATAATGTAGTAAAGATCATCACCTTGATGCCATACTCTAAATTCGGCACGTAAACGATAATTTAACGGCATTGATGGAAAAACTTCAGCAGTGGGTAGGTTAAAACAAGAAAATAGTGCGGTCATTTCTTGTTTTTTATCCGATAGTTGTTGTTCGTAGTTATCGGGATGAATATGACTAAACATAAATGTTTACCTTATTTTTACACTTAAATTTGGGTACTGAAATTTAGGCGTTGGAAGGGACTTGAGCATTAAAGGTCGCAATTTTAGCGTTAGTTTAGCTTTTGTCTAGTATAGAGTGAATATTTGTTTAAGTTTTAACCAATACAGCCGATATAAACTTAATACATGTCATAGTGACAGAGAAAGAGAAATATTATGAACCATATTAATAAGCCATCTGGGTTTAATCCTATGGCAAACTCACACCATCCCCAATTTAGTAAGCACAATCATATTGCTAATTCAGAGCAGCCTAAGGAAAACAAATCCCTAGATAATGTTTCAATTAGTGAAAGATCAGTTGTTGCATTGAAAATGGTACATCAATCAATTTCAGCAAAATTTTTGTCAGTACAAGGTTTTAATAATGAGATAGCAGAGCCAGGAAGTGAAAAATTAAATATCTTTGATTTTGATGCCGTAGCTAAGAATGTCATGTCGTTTGTCAATTCAAGTTTAAGTGCAGCTAAATCAAGAGGAGCAAGTGCTGACGAATTACAAGAAATGTTAGGACAAGCACGCCAAGGTGCAAATAATGGTATTGATGAAGCTATTGAAGAACTTAGTGGATTAAATGTTCTTGATGAAGAACTTAGTGAAGGTATAGAAAAAGCTAGAGATTTAATTAACGCAGGATTAGATGAAACTGAAGAGAAGCTAACTAATGAAGGCTTAACTACACCAGTGAGTACTCCTTCATTAACATCTCATGCAGTTGAAGTTAGTCGTAATAATTATGCATCACAATCAAACAGTAGTGATTTATCAATTACTACGGCAGATGGTGATATTGTCAGTATTTCGTTTAGTGCTTTAGAAGAAAACCAATCTAGCGAGAACTTTAGTTATTATGCAGGTCAAGATTCTAAGGAAATGAGTTATCAAAGTAGTGCATCATCATATTCTGAAATGAACTTTTCATTTTCTGTGCAAGGCGACTTAGATAAAGATGAATTACATGCGATACAATCATTAATAAAAGATATTAGTAAAATTGAGAAAGACTTCTTTTCAGGTAATATCGATAAGGCATTCAACAAAGCATTGGAGCTGGGCTATGATGAAGAGCAATTAAGTTCATTCAATTTAGAACTTAGACAAACACAAACAAACTACGTTAGCCAAGCATACAGTGAAGTAGCAAATTATAATGTAGATGCTGATGAGGAATTAAATAGCGTAGTTAGGCCTGTTCTTGATTTTATTGGGGAGTTTAAAGAACTACGAGATAACGCAAATAAAATACTAGACAAGGAGGGGGATCAATTTAATAAGTTGCTTGAATCAGTGTTAAATGCAGAATTTGATCAGAATCAAAAGTTACTTTCTCAGTTTAACAAATTTATTGAGAAATTAATGTAGATTGATTTATAAGTAATAAAAAACCCGAATTATTACTAAGTTGAAAATTCGGGTTTTTAGTTTTATAGAAAAAGGAAATTTATAGGTGAGAAAATTTAGTCTGTAGTCTCTACTCTTTCAGGACGTTCCTTAGCTTCTCTTACTTTCAAAGTACGTTGTTGAAATTCAGCGTCGTTTAATGCTTCAATCGCTTTATCTAAATCATTTGAAGACATTTCCACAAAACCGAACCCTCTGCGCTTTCCGGTATGTTTATCTTTCATCAACCTTACAGATTCTACATTACCATAATTCGAAAATAATTCTCGAACCGCGGCTTCATTTGCACGGTAGGGCAAGTTACCAACATAGAGTGTTTTCACATCACTATTAGTGTTGTCAGATGAGGTGCTTGCTTGAGTATTATTAGAAGAGGTGCTCGCTAACTGGGCAACAAATGCGCTGACAAAAACGAAGGCAGCAATAATTGCTGGTGTAGCTGAAATAGTACTAAAGACAAAAAAAGCAATAATAGCAAAAATAGCAGCTATAACTACTGTCGAGATATTCGGAGACTTCATAATGGATACCTAATTATTATTTTAATATTAATTTATAAGAACAAAACGTAAAAACGAAATTTACAATTCTATGTTACCCACCTTTCATCATTGTGCAACAATAAGTGTAAAAAACATGCGATTTAGGAGTTAATAAAATCAATTAGCTCGATATACCTACATTTAGTTCAATTAATCTTCGAACAAATAAAAGTTTTAAAATAATGCTTGATCCTTTTCAAAAGATCTCTACAATGCGCTCCAGTTCCAAGGGGTTCAGGCAAAAAGCTTAACCAACTGGATGTTTTGATAAGTTATCTACTTTCATTTACTGAGTATTAGCTAACTAAACGTTTCAAAATGAATTG
>Ga0105353_1001367_pt1 | contig 12193 bp, 11 predicted proteins | sample EN1Hudsemesocosm_2_FD_83657 | JGI IMG/M metagenome (GOLD analysis project Ga0105353, IMG submission 83657) | Methane-oxidizing microbial communities from mesocosms in the Hudson Canyon - EN10B Hudson Canyon | ecosystem: Environmental > Aquatic > Marine > Cold seeps | place: Hudson Canyon...
ATTGGTGATCCATTAACTGTTATGGCAGGCATATTACGCATTCGATTATTGTGGTTTGTCATTTTGGTTACTGCTGGCAAATTGATGCGGTATGTCGTTATTAGTTATATGGTGCTGTAAGCACATTGAACTAAATTTAAAGCTTAACAAGTGACTATGGCGTTAAAAGGATCGCTTTCGGGGCACTAATAAACCGCTAGCTTAGAGTTAAAAGCAAACTATTTCCAATAGTAGGGAAATGTTCAATTTGTCGCGTCTGGATTGAGTTCAGGTAACTGTGGTTAGTATAAATGAGAAGCGCTCAGCGGTTTCTCCTAGATGAACCGTTTTCAAACTCGTGTGTTTGGTAAGTAGAGTATGAAACTGGGAGCTTTGAATGTTACTACACTTACAAATAATGTTTCCAAAAATGGCCCTATTGCGTTGGTCATCTCGTGTAAAGGTCTCAAACAATTAATCTTTTGTTGATTCAATGGTTGCGGCATCAGTCATGCGTTTCATAATACTATAGGATATATTATCGTAAGGAGGAACGAACATATTGTCTTTAAAAATTGCGGTAGCACTTCCAAGACCCGACTTGTTTCCTACCTCAGTAGATGCTGCAACCATTGTTAACTCTCGGACAATTCTGCTCTGGACTTTTTTTCCGATGAAATAATTGGCGAAAATTTCGGCGGCTTCCAGTTTTTTACCTTTAAGGCCTTTAACAAAATTTATGGTATCCAGCCAGACCATATGACCTTCATCAAATTCAATCATACGCCAATCGGCTCCAGCTTGATTCTCTCGGGTAATTTCAGGCCCCCAGCTACTAACAATAAGGAGATCCTTCTTGAATTTAGGTGATGCCTTCCAGAAATGTCCCGCGTTTATGTAGAGCTTGTTTAGTTTCTGTTGTAGTTCACCAGTACTGCTCATAGTTTCCACGATTTCATTTCGTTTACCAGCGAGTACTAACTCATGAAACAGAAAAGGCGACTTTCCCATTCCCATAAAAGCCAAACCAATATTGTAAAATTCCTGGCTTTGATTCAAAGAATACTTATTCTTCCACTTTGGTAACCAAAGTTCTTTAACTGACTTGGGCACGTCAGCTGCTTTTACTCTATTTCTGTCAATGTAGAAACCGTAAGCGCCTCCGCCCCATGGTATATATAGTGGCATACTCTTTTTATTGTATTCGGAAGGGGAACTCATCCCCATTTTCAGGTGTGTCAGACTGGGAATAAGATGTTGGTAATTGCTTAGTCGGGGAGAGTTAGTATCTATGGGCTGCAGTAGCTTTGATGTTTGTTCGTTCATCATTTTGATGAAAAATAAGGTAAGGAAAGTGATATCAGTCTGATTCCCCCGAATGAGATCAAACATCTGTTCCGCACCCTCGGCATAAGGTTTTATAACGACTACTTCGTACAGGGACCCTTTTTCTTCAAGACGTGAATTAACCGCTTTTAGATCTTCGGGTGTAACATAACCCTCCCACGTCAATATACGAAGTGGCTGTTTATTATCAGCATGCAAGGCAGTGCTAACACTTATTAGTAACAGAACTCCAATAATTATAGTGCTAGGGGTTTTATACATATGAGTCATCGAATGTTTATTACGTATAAGCTAAGCATAGACGAAAAAACTCAGTCCGTAGGAACATCAGTCAGAATTAACGACAACTCCAACCGCTTAGGGGAGCTAAGGCTAGCCTCTTAAGTACTTAGTGGCTTTGTCGAACAGCATGTGCCTATGACCTGGGTGCAGCGCATAAAACTGGTTTTAGATATCGGCAGTTACTGGGCACCAATACACGCTTTTTCTCAATAGATCTTACTAAATATTTTCACCTTGCCTGCAAAATCAAGCCACCTTAATAACGCCCATCATAGGTTCAGGTATGGGGGGACTCACAACAGCCTCCCTTTTAGCTCAGGCAGGAAAGAAAGTACTGGTATTGGAACAGCACTTTACAATAGGGAGCTGCACCCATGCCTTTGCTCGTAAGGGTTATGAGTGGGATATCGGACTGCATTATGTCGGAGACGTGCATAAAAAGAGCACACTGTTACGTCAAACATTTGACCACGTGACCGGCGAGGGGGTGAACTGGGCACCGCTTCCGGATATATATAATCGCTTTGTGATTGGCGACAAAATTTATGATATTCCATCAGGTGTGCAAGCCTATACCGATAAAATGAAAGCTTATTTTCCGGATGAAGCGAAGGCAATTGATGAATACGTCGACTTGGTCCTAGCAGTCAACAAAACGGGTGCTAGTTTTTTTGCTGAACGAGAGATGCCTAGATCCATGGGCGACACTATGTACGAAAGCACATGCCAAGATTTCTTAAAATATTCAAACCAAACTACCTATCAAGTGTTGTCGGGCCTGACGAGTAATCAAGAGTTGATTACTGTCTTATCAGGTAACTTCGGTGATTACGGCTTGCCTCCTAAAAAGGGTACGTTTGCGGTTCATGCACAGGTAGTGAAACACTATATTAATGGCGCAAGTTATCCAGTCGGTGGTGCTCCTGCGCTTGCCGCTTCTATTATACCGATTATCGAACAAGCCGGTGGACACGCACTATATAGCGCAGCAGTTGAGGAAATTTTGGTCGAAGATGGTTGTGCTATCGGCGTCAAAATGGCGAATGGTGACGTGATTAAAGCGGCCATGGTGATCAGTGGTGCGGGGGTTTACAACACCTTTTCACAAATGTTGCCTAAATCAACTGCTGAAGCGTTTGGTTTGGCAGAACTTCCTGAAAAAATTGACCCAGCTTATACGATTATGATGCTGAATATCGGCATCAATGAATCGGGTGACTCTATGGGTTTCAACGCCGCTAATTTTTGGACTCATCCCACTAATGACTACGACGAAGATATTCGTCTCTATGATGAAAATCAAGATAACCCCTTACCTGGCCATTTGATTGCATTTCCTTCAATGCGTGATCCATCCTGGTCTGAACGCTATCCAAATAAATCGACCATGTCTGTGTGTTCACAGGTGCCATTTTCATTGTTTGAAAAGTGGGCTGATCTCGATGCTAAAGATCGTGGTGAAGACTATGAAAATCTGAAGCAGAAAATTGCCGACCGCATATTTGAAGATGTGTATAAAGTGGTGCCACAGTTACGTGGCAAGATCGATTATTGCGAAATTTCTACGCCGCTCACAATTAAACGTTTCTTGGGCCGAGAAAAAGGAAACTTTATGGGATTAGAGCATTCACCAGAGCGTTACGGTCAACGTTGGTTGCGAGCGGATACACCGATTAAGAACCTTTACTTAACAGGTCAGGATATTACTGGCGACGGTATTGTCGGTGCGATGTCTTCAGGGGTGATTACTTAGTCTGCGATCCTGCAACGTAATGTATTCGCCGACATCATGAAAAAACGTAAGTATTAAATATTTGATTGACGGCTCTTAGTGGATTAGTTCTGTGCATCCGTGGTGTACAATACAGCGAACTTAAAAAATCATTATTGTAAGGAAAGAGCAATGTCGCGTGTTGAAATCCGTTTTCCGGCAGAATCTCATTTTTCCACAGAGCTAGCTGTTCGTATAAGTGATATTAATTATGGGAACCATCTCGGGCATGACCGAATGATCACCATGATTCATGAAGCTAGAATGCTGTTTTTTCGATCTTTAGGCTATTCAGAGTTAGATATTGAGGGCGTTGGTACCCTAATCGCTGATTTAGCAATTACTTATCAAAATGAAGCATTTTATGGTGATTTACTGGAATTTGATATTTCGGTGCAAGAGATATCTCGTAAAAGCTGCCAACTATATTACCGCGTAATGCGGTCTGGAAGTGAAGAGGACAAAAGCCGGCAATTAATCGCTGTAGCAAAAACAGGTGTTGTATTTTTTGACTTTGATTTGCGCAAGAGTTCAATTATACCTGATGGTTTTATCGCTAAAGTGAGTCACTTGTCGACTTAATGAAAGTAGTGCTTGCAAATTTACATTGTTGACGTCGACCAGTTGCATACCGGAATTAAAGCGGCCGTTTATTGAACTTCAATAAACGGCTGTTCTTGTGATGTAAATCCTTCAAAACGCCAAAACAAACGATTATGTAAGTAAGTCCACTTTCTTAGACTGAGCAATATGAGCTTGTTCATATTCAGCTTTTAAACGCTGAATTAACTTTGCTGTTGTTGGTGAATCACAAATACTTCCGACGCCGTGCCCGGCTGACCATATGTCTTTCCAAGGCTTTGCTACATAAGAGTCAGTACTATCCAGAGCATCATCCAGTTCTGCACCAAAATCAATACTAGTGGGTCGCTCTAAGCTATTAAGGTCGAGGCCAGCTTGTTCGATGCTTTGTTTAATAAAGTTAGCATGAACTCCAGAGATGGCGGGTGTATAAACAATATCACTCGCGTTAGCTTGAGTGATTTGTGTTTTATATTCATTTTGGGCGAGGCATTCTTGAGTATTAATGAAACGCGTTCCCATATATGCCAAATCAGCTCCCATCATTTGTGCCGCCGCGATATCACTCCCTGTCGATAAACTCCCTGATAATAAAATGGTTTTGTCGAAGAAATGACGTAATTCATTAACTAAAGCCAGCGGATTAATAGCGCCTGCATGCCCACCAGCACCGGCAGAAACCGCGATCAAGCCATCTACGCCGACAGATGCGGCCTTTTTTCCATGGCGCGCATTAATCACATCGTGAAACACAAGCCCTCCATAACTATGAATGGCATCTACGACGGAACTGACAGCGCCTAAAGAGGTAATAATCAATGGCACCTTATGTTTCACGCAAATAGCTAAATCATCTTCTAAACGAGGATTACTTTTATGGACAATTAAATTTACGCCATAGGGAGCGGGTGTAATGCCGGTTTTCTTTTGAAAGCGTTCAAGTTCTACATTGATTTCAGATAACCATTGATCTAAACCCTCGCTGCTTCTCTGATTAAGTGCAGGAAAGGTACCAACGACACCTGCTTTGCAGCATTCAGTGACTAAACTGGGGCCTGAAATAAGAAACATCGGGGCAGCTACAAGTGGAAGAGTCAGTCGATCAATTAGCTGAGGGGGTAAGCTCATAAAAATTCCTGCTAGGTTTTAGAAATTGTCTTTATCTATCTACCCACAGTCTATTAAGATTTATCTAGTTAATATATTGGCAAATTTGCCAATAACGTGGGCATAATTGACGTTATCTTAAGTGGAATGTTGGAGCTTTATGTACAAGGTTGGTGTTGTACTTTATGAAGGATGTTACCTATCTAGTTTGTCTGGTCCGTTAGATGCCTTCCAGGTCGCGAATGCGCATATGAGGGCTCAACAAATGGATAACCAATCCATGTTTGATTGGCAAACCATTTCAATTGATAAGCATGCTGTTAAAACGAGTGGAGGCATTACATTAAGTCCTGATGTTTCCATCGATCAAGACATTAATTATGACTTTATTTATATCCCCGCATTTTTCTACAAAGGCTTGGCTGATTTTGAGGAAATGATGAACCGATTATCGCCATTGCTGGATTGGTTGGTTGTTGCTTGGAAAAGCAAAGCGACAATAGGCTGCAATTGTACGGGTACATTTATTTTGGCGGAAACCGGTTTGTTGAATGGTCGAAAGGCAACAACAACCTGGTGGTTAGAACAAACCTTTCGTACACGTTATCCTGATGTGTTGCTAGATTCTCAAGTAATGGTTACCGAACAGGATAATTTGATTTGCGCAGGAGCTATGACCGCTTTTCAGCATATGTCGATGTATGTGATCGAAAAATTTGTAACACATGACCTCGCAATGCAATGCGCCAAAACCATGCTGGTTAATACCAGCGAAAATGCTCAATCCCCCTACCATAATCTTATGTTAAGCGAGTCTAGTGCTGATCCTGTTATCTCGAAAGCTCAGTTCTGGATTCAGAATCACTTACACCAAAATGTAGATCAAGTTCGTTTGGCTGAAAGAGCGGGCGTAAGTCAGCGAACATTAATACGGCGTTTTAAAACGGAATTGGGAATGACGCCATTGACGTATTTGCAAAATGTCAGAATTGAAACTGCGAAGCACAAACTTGTGAATACTTCTTTGTCACTTACACAGGTGATTTATCAGGTGGGGTATAGTGATATCAGCTCATTTTCAACGCTATTTAAAAAACGTGTCGGTTTAAGCCCTAGTGCTTATCGGAAACGTTTTACACAAACTGGCCACTAGGTTTGATCATCTACACTTTTGCATGTACTACGTTGGCACATTGAAAATGCCACTGTAGCTCTGTAACAGAGAAAATTAGTTTGATAATTTAATGTCCACGATTGTTAGTAGATTTTTTACCTTACTACGATTAGAAGCGTTGAAACTTTGATTCATCAACCTCATCATCAATTTGTGTTTTAGTTAATTTAGCAGGCTTTGCTTTATGAGGCTCAATAGTCTTTGTATCCGTTATCGTCTTGGAATTTGCCATACGGAAAAAGGATACTACCTCTAGTAAATTTTGAGACTGCGTCTGCATCTCCTCAGCCGTAGCAGCTAATTCTTCTGCGCCAGCCGCATTCTGCTGAGTGACTTTATCGAGTTGTTGCATCGCACTAGTAATTTGTCCAACGCCACTGGACTGTTCTTCTGAAGACGCCGTTATTTCCTGCACCAATTCTGCGGTTTGGGTAATATCAGGTACCATTGTATCTAGGAGTGTGCCTGCTTTTTCAGCGACTTTCACGCTCTTGCTTGTAAGTTCGCTAATCTCTGATGCGGCTACCTGACTACGCTCAGCTAATTTTCGAACTTCTGCGGCGACGACAGCAAATCCCTTACCATGCTCTCCAGCTCTTGCTGCCTCAATGGCCGCATTGAGTGCCAGCATATTAGTCTGATAAGAAATGTCTTCAATAATCGAGATCTTTTCAGCAATTTGAGTCATGGCTTTAACGGTTCCTATTACCGCTTCACCTCCTTCTGCAGCTGCTTTGGCCGACTCACTAGCAATCTTATCTGTGGTTTGAGCATTTTCACTATTCTGACTAATTGAAGCGCCCATCTCCTCCATTGAGGCACTGGTCTCTTCGACACTGGCGGCCTGCTCACTAGCCGCTCCACTTAATGAACTTGCGGTCTCGCTTACCTGCTTAGCAGCATTGGAAATATGGTCTGAGTTTGTTTGGATAAGGGCTACAACCTCTCTTAATTTGGCACTCATAGCGTTGAGAGCCTTGCTGATCTGACCGATTTCGTCTCTGCGATCCAAGTCGAGCTCGGTTGTCAGGTCTCCACCTTCTAAACGCTGAATCATTTCGACGGCAAGGCCTACTGGTCTAGAGATACTGCGAGCGATAAAATAGACTAACAGTATGGAAAGCAACGTCGCCAGCATTAAGGTAACAATAACCTGATAGAAGATTTTGTTTAGCTCTGTTTCGATATCATCTAGGTAAGTACCGCTACCAATTACCCAGTTCCAGGCTGGAACTAACTTAACAAAGCCAATCTTTGCTACGGGCTCATCGAAACCCTGCTTATCCCAGACGTAGTCGACAAACCCAGATCCTTTTGATTTAACTATTTCTACCATCGCGAGAAAAAGGTATTTGCCATTCGGATCTTTAACGGCCGAAAGGTCTTTACCGTTGAGGGCAGGTTTGATCGGATGCATGATCATTACCGGAGTAGTATCGTTGATCCAGAGGTAGTTGGTTCCGTCGTAACGGATTGCCTGAATAGTATCAGAGGCAGCAGTTTGTGCCTCTTCTAAAGTCATTGCACCTTGTTCAGATTTTTTGACGTAGTGGTCGATCACACTCCAAGCTGATTCAACGATATGTTGGACCTCCTGGTTTTTTCCATCATACAGTTGGCTTCTAGCGCTGTAATAGGCCCAGCTGATCGTGAGAGTAAAAGCCACGATGATGGTAAAGCTCAATACGAAAATTTTGTAACCCAGTTTCAAATTCTTCATTTTGATGAGTCTCCTGTATTACTGACCTTAGTCGGCACTTACGTTTAGGATAACTAACTACTCAACAACCAATGAGCCGCACTGTTGTGTGCAAGAATCGACATAAACCTATAATTACAATTTATAATGATGTAAATATAATAGTAGAGATCAAATGTTTTGCTTGAATTTGTATAAAATTTGATCGTTTTTTTCGATATTAATCTACCAGTTTTTTTACTGGCGCCACCTAACATACGTGCTAAATCATGAAACCGAACAGGTTCTTGTTCTTCGTATGACATTAAAACCTGGTGAGCATGGCAACTTAGAATCTAAGCTATTATTTATAGGTATATGACGAACCGCTATAAATAAAGACTAATAACCTTAGGTGAGAGGGCTAACGAATGACTAGTATTTAGAACTCATACTAGTCATCTAATACTGAATGTTTGGTTAGCGGCTTGCTAAATAAGCTCCAGCTCCGAACATGATAGAACCAGCGCTACGATTTAGTCTTTTAACGGCTGCTTCAGATTGGAACCAACGACGGGCCTTCGAAGCAAATACCGCAATCATCATCAAACCAAGCATTAGAGCGATGAGTGTTAACATGGCTGCGATCAGAATGTCGCCGCCTCCTAATGCAGACAGATCCATGAAGGTCGGTAAAAAGGCGATATAGAAAAGTATAACCTTTGGGTTGGAGGCTGAGATCAAGAAACCTTGAAGAAAGCTGAACGCCATGCCTGATTTAGTCGTTTCGTTTTCATCAGAATCAATATTCAAGGGGGCTTTCCACATTTTCCAACCTAAATAAATTAAATAGGCGGCACCCACAATACGAATAACGTTAAAAAGCTCAGCCCACTGTGTGGCAATCATCGCGAGGCCAAAGCAAGCTGCCACTAGATAGAGAATATCGCTGATAGTCATTCCAAGTGCTAACATAAAACAAGACCCAGAGCCTTTGACTAAGGCTCGTGCCATGATCGCAAAAACACCAGGGCCCGGAGTGACCCCAAAAACGAGAATGGCGAAAAAGAACGAGAGTGAACTTTCTACTGTCATGACTTATAACTCAGCTTATTATCAAGCTCGAAGCTTACCAGCTAAGGTCTAATAAAACAGCTCATGCATACACTGAGCACACTTATTCATAGGCATTGAGAACGAAGAAGGGGAGCTTTATTACAACCCCGTATAATGATCGAAAAATTTCAGTACTTTCCGATATAAAAATACTTAAGTGAAACTAATTTGAGCTAGCTGTTTACACTAGTTGCCTACAAAAGTGGGTGGGCAGTACTTATCTGACTTGCCGTCGTAAATAACCCCCAGCCAATTATTACCAGGAATGTCCCGCCTGCAAGGCTTAAGTAGATGGGGGCACTTTGTAAGTTCCATCGAATTAATTTTGGGCGATCATAAATGTGTTCTAACCACTTTCTAGCATAAATGCTTGCTAAAGCAATCAAAGAGATTGATAAACCTGTGCCTAAACCCATAGCCAGTGTAGCCACTATGCCATATTGATAAGCGCTCACAAGTTGGGCATATATCAATACAACTAATGCTCCAGAACAAGGTCTTAGTCCCATGGATAGAATCACCATGCATGTTTGAAAAATAGACTGGTCACTTTTAGGGGCATGCGCATGATTACAATTACACTGATGTGGGTGTGAGCTATGAACCTTATCGGTATGATTTTCTATGGCAGTTACGAAGTTAGTTGGTTTAGTCTTGGGTAACTTCAGTACTCCTAAATGCTCTTTTTTATTAGCTGCGTAATGTTCATATAACTTTCGTATTGATCTTAAGGACACAAATGCACCTAATAAGCTTACTAAAAGGTAGCTGGCTAAAGTTATTTCTTCACCAACGGCTTTTACATCGGTGAATTTTAAGCTCATTATCATAACTAGAATACTTATTAATGCGATTGCAATAAGTGATTGAAGTAATGCGGCAATAAGTGATATAAAAATCCCGCTCTTAATGGTTTCTTTTTGCGTGCTTAAATATGTAACAATAACGGCTTTTCCATGGCCCGGGCCAATTGCATGAAAGGCCCCATAGGTAAAGCTTAAACCAATCAGCGACCAGCCATAAGTGTCAGGCGATTTCGCCACCTGTTGAATATGTTTCGCCAACAGAGTATGCATCTCTTTTTGAAAATCTAGTATGTAGATTAACAAGTTGCCCCAGTAACTGTAGATTGTTGCGATAACCAGAATAGTCACCATTAAGAAAAAAAATTGTAGAAATTGCTTGGTTGAGAAAACGTCTGACTTATTGTTGTTCATATCTTATCCATCTAGTAACAGTTCAACAGAATTTGTTCTGCAAACGAGTCTCCTAAACCCGCTGTGCCTTTTTGTCCTTGATCTAAACTACGTGCATAGTTAATGGTTTCTTCAGAGGGTTCTGGAATAAAAAGTTCTTTAGAGCACTCTGTGGCGTTACCACCAATCACTACAAATTCGGTAAGGTCCTCGTATAGCATTGAGATGTAATAGGTCGGGTCATAAACGGACCATGAGACTTTTTTGTTTTCAATTTTGATCGGTACTGAGAATTCGAAGTGCATTTCTAGTTCAAGAATCTGTAACCCGTCCTCTTCAAGAATATTTAAGTAAGCATTTTTGGGTTTGGGCAGTTTTTTGTTGTTGTCATTTATGATCAGTCTCGAAAAAAAATTATATTGCTTTAAATTTTTGGTTATTTGTTTGGCTCTGATATGAAACCCTTTTTTATTCCTGTCGCCAAATTCATTTTTTATTTCTGCAATTGTAATGGATGAATAAAAATGATCGAAGCGCCATCGCTGCCTGATCTCAGTCAAGTCGCTCTGATTATTTAAGATAAAATCAGACTTCAATGTCACCCAGCTATGCGGGTGACATTGCACGACAGTTGAATACAGAGTAATTGTAAGCAAGGTACTGAATATTCGAAATGTAAAATAATGAAGCACTAGTCAGTCCTATTTAAGTGCGTCAGTTAATGTATTGATGTTATGTCTCATCATATTTATATATGTGGCAGCAGGTTCATCTGAAGCTGATAATGCATCTGAATAAAGCTGTCGACCGATTTCAGCGCCTGTTTCTCTCGCAATCTGCCGAATAAGCCGAGAGTCTGATACGTTTTCCATAAACACTGCCTTTATATTGTCTTTTCGAATTTGTTTGATAATTGAAGCGACTTCAGCAGCAGACGCTTCTGATTCTGTACTTACACCTTGTGGAGCATAGAACTGTAGATCGTACTCATGCGCGAGATAGCCGAATGCGTCGTGTGATGTAATGACTTTTCGTTTACCTTTTGGAATGTTTTTTAACGTAATGCGTATGTCCTGCTCCAAAGCCTCTAGCTTTTTTAGATAATTGTTTGCTTGCTCGTTAAAGAAATTAGTTCGGTCTGGGTCTTCTTGTACTAGCGCTGCACGTATATTTTCTACATACACTTGTGCATTAGGAACACTATGCCAAGCATGGGGGTCATACTCACCGTGTTCCTCATGTTCCTCATGTTTCTCATGTTCCTCTTGTTCTTGATGATTTCCTTTTAAGCTGATTGCCTTGATACCAGAACTGGCAACGACCAACTTCCCATTAAAACCTGAAGACTCTAGAATTCGCTCAATCCAACCTTCAAACTCAAGTCCGTTAATCACAATAATATCTGCCTTCGCTACTTTTTCAGTATCAAATGGGCTTGGTTGAAATACATGTGCATCTCCATTCGGGCCTACTAAGGTTGATAGTTCAATTTGATTAGCACCAATTTGGGTTACCAGGTCTCCTAATACACTAAATGTTGCTACAACACGTAACTTATCTGATCCATAGGTTAATGTTGAAAATATCAAGCTTATAAAGATTAAGCAGAGCTTATGTGATATTCGTTTATTCATAGGTGTTTTTCCTGAATAGGGTGTTTAATTAAATGAAGTTTTTTGAGTTAAGAGTCCTTTATTTCGGCCAAAAACAACCGAAAATAGGTAGGCGAAACCTAGGCTTAAAATGATCGTAGGGCTTGTTGGCAACCTAATATAATATGAGGCTAGTAACCCAATGACGCAGGCAGCGAAAGCCAACAAGCAGGCAAGGGCGATCATTGGTTCTAACTGTCGAACCCAGAATCGACTGATGGCTCCGGGAAGTATCATCAGACCTACTGACATTAACGTGCCAAGTGCTTGAAACCCTGAAACCAGATTAAGCACAACCAGTACTAAGAA
>Ga0105353_1001372_pt1 | contig 12163 bp, 9 predicted proteins | sample EN1Hudsemesocosm_2_FD_83657 | JGI IMG/M metagenome (GOLD analysis project Ga0105353, IMG submission 83657) | Methane-oxidizing microbial communities from mesocosms in the Hudson Canyon - EN10B Hudson Canyon | ecosystem: Environmental > Aquatic > Marine > Cold seeps | place: Hudson Canyon...
TGTGGCTTTAGCAGTAACGGCATTTTTATTATGGATGGTTCTAAACGCTCAGGCCATGGTAATGCTTACTTCACGGGCATGGGAAATAACAAACGTATCGTTTTCTTTGACACGTTAATAGAGTCTTTAGATGACGAAGAATTAGAAGCGGTTTTAGCACATGAATTAGGCCACTTTAAACGCAAACATGTCATCAAGATGCTGGTTGCTTCTTCTATTATGACGCTTATCAGTTTTGCAGTTTTAGGCTTATTAATCACTCAAAACTGGTTCTTTGATGGTTTAGGTATTGATACTCACACTAATGCAGCGGCATTATTAGTGTTCACTCTGGTCTCCCCTGTTTTTACTATTTTTATGCAACCTATCAGCGCTTATTTTCAACGTAAATTTGAATTTGAAGCTGATGATTTTGCATCACAAAATGCTAAAGCAACTAAGATGATCAGTGGTTTGGTTAAACTGTATGAAGAAAATGCCAGCACCTTAACGCCAGATCCACTGTACTCAGCATTTCATTACAGCCACCCCCCTGCAGCCATTCGTATTGCGCATTTAGAAGAAAAAATGTAACAGAATGACTGACTTGATAGAAGGACTGGTAGTATCACACCTTGGACAAGGGATTGCCGTCGAAGTATCAGGGACTATTCTACTATGCCAAACCCTACGGAAACTGGATACAGTAGCCGTAGGGGATCAGGTGATGGTTAATAAAACATCAGCTGATCAAGGGCGCATAGAAAAAATACTACCCAGACGCTCTTTGTTACAACGCCCCAGCAGAAACAAAAAGACCCGCCCCGTTGCCGCCAATATAGATAAAATCTACGTGGTGTTTGCGACCGAACCACATTGTGATTTTTTATTAATCGACCAGTATCTGGCGATTTGTGAAAATAAAAATATAGATGCGGTTCTGGTGTTAAATAAAGTCGATTTAACTAATATAAATAAGCTGGAAGCTGAATTACAACAATACCAGGCTATTGGTTATGATTTACATAAAGTCAGTGCCATAGAAAATATTGGCATTAGCGAACTTAAAGAGGCTCTAAATCATCAGATTAGTATGTTTGCAGGACAGTCTGGTGTCGGAAAATCATCCTTAACCAATGCTATCATTCCAGATAAACAACTCAAAACCAATACTGTTTCTGAAATAACCAAGCATGGTCGTCACACTACAACCGCGGCAACGCTTTATCATTTGCCAGAAGGTGGAGATTTAATCGATAGTCCAGGCGTAGCTATATTTGGCCTGGCCGATATAACAGAACAGCAACTGGCCTGGGGTTATAGAGAATTTCAACCCTTATTGGAACAGTGTAAGTTTAATAACTGCCGCCATATGAAAGACAAGGGCTGCGCAGTAAGAACTGCAGCCGAAGCGGGTGAAATTTCTATGCAACGTTATCAGCGTTATTTGAAACTAACTGAAAAAATGTAAGGTCTCGTCAATCCGTAGGGTGGGCACTGCCCACCCTACAATTCTCAATCACCGCGCCTAAGGTATTTTGTAGATAGGCAAAACTTATCCGTTCTTGCTCTAATCGGTACAGACTTTTTTGCAATTGCTGATACAGTGCATTCTCCTCTTCAGTTAAATGACTAAGAGGTTGTTGTTCTGATTTTTCGATAGTTTCGTAAACACAAAGCGCAGAAAACTGCTTTAAGGTTTGTTGATCCATTAAGATGGACTTTAGCTGTGGATAATAATGCCGTAAGCGGGATAAAATGGCAAAACCATGCGTGTCCAGATCACCCCAGTAATATAAAGTGCTCGCTTGCAAACATTGAGCATCAGCTAATAAATTAACGGCATACCCTAAACCAAAAATAACAATGGCCTCTGAATAATCTGGAAATGCCAGACCATTGACTTTATTTTCTGCAATAAAAACAGTTTTAGCAGCAATATCAAATTTCTTAAACTCTGATAAGGTCAGCGTTAAATCAGTTAAACCATTAATCGACAGCTTGGTATCTAAAATTCGTAAGCGAATCAACGGCTGATCATATCGCAATCCATAACGCCGTTCAAAACCATTGTATTTTAAGCCCGCAATATCAGCATGATAACTGGATTCTGCTAAAACCTGGGTCAATAACTCGCTTAAAATACTTTTGTGCTGTTCAATAAACTTACTATCTACCCCTTTAATATCCAATTGCCTAATATAACAATCAGGTCTTGGATACGCTTTAAAATAACAACACACATTTAACAATTGTAGCCAGATCGTTGCATATTGCATGACTTTAAAGGGATAGCGTATTATCCAGTCTTGTAAAATCTTATGTTCCTGTAACGTGTGTTCTGTCAGGGTTTTAAATTGCTTTAACTCGGCAGATTTAGAGACATAATTTAAAAATACAGTGTCTGTTTCAAATATAATACTGGTGGGGATTTTCTGCTCACCCAATTGTCGGTGACTAATTGTTTTATCAGTAATTGAGTAGCCATACTTTTGACTATCTTGCCGTAAACTAAAAATTGCATCCTGGACTTCAGAAAAATAATTCAATAAATCTTTAGCCGCTATGTTTTTTAATGGAATTTCCAGGGGGAAACAACTGCTTTGTTGTAACCAGGCACGGTGAATATCACCCTTTCGCCAGATTTTTTGGCAGCGTTGTTTTAAGTTAGCTGGCGTAATGAATAAATTCATTTTTTAAACTAGTTATGTAAATGATCAGTGTACAGCTTTCTCTTTCTGATATTCCTCAATCGTCAAATTCCGTAACATGGAGTTTTTACCCCCTTCGTTATGCACTAAATTTACACTCTTAACATAGTTTTCTATCACATGGATTTTCTGTAACGGGGTGACAATTAATAATTGCAGATTAAGTTTACTAAACAATTCCAGGCCATAGCGTGCAGAATCATCAGAACCGCGTCCGAAGGCTTCATCAATCATCACAAAGCGAAAACTTTTTGATTGAGTTTCGCCCCACTCCAAACCAAACTGATAAGCTAACGCCGAGGCTAAAATAGTATAGGCCAGTTTTTCTTTTTGGCCGCCGGATTTTCCCGCTGAATCAGAATAATATTCTTTTTCCAGATCATCTTCGCGCCAGCGTTCTGAAGCTGAAAATAAAAACCAGTTTCTGACATCGGTGACTTTACGGGTCCATTTTTTATCCACCTCGGTTAAACCTTCACGTCCACTAAAACGGTCGATCAGCTTTTTAACCTGATGGAATTTACTTTCATCATATAAATCATCATCAGCGCCTAAAGTATCCGACAAACAAGCCCGCAAATCCTGTTGAAACGTCCGAATATCCATATCTTTACTGCGTTCAGATACCAGCGTGATATATGTCCCCGTATTGTAATCAATTGCATTGAGGGATAAGTTGATTTTCTCCAGCTTCTCTTCAATTTCCTGGCGCTCTTTATCCAGATTAGCCTGAAACATGGCGATCTTTTGAATGGTGCCTTCTTTCAGCATTTGATGAAAGCGTTTTTCATGCCGTGGCAAATCTTCCTGTTCCAGCTTATCCAGCATTTCGCCAAATTCAAAAGCAGATTGCAACGACACATCTAAATCACGGCTTTCCAGCGTATATTTATTTTTATACGCCAGCATTTGTGCCAGTACTTTATCATTTAAACGCTGTATTTTTTGTGATTCAGAATTCAGTTGATTCTGAATCCATTTACGCATCACACTGCACTGATCACTGGCATTAGCAATACTCAAACTCACTTCTGGCAATGCCTTGCTTTGCATCTGGGTTAATTTCGGAAAACTAAAATCACGTTCCTTTATATCAAGATGATTCACTATCAGTTCACTGACTTGCAACTGATGTTTATCTTCCTCTATTTGTGCTTCTAGCTTACCGCCCTCTTTCGTTAACACACGGATCTTTTCTTCCAACACGACTAGTTCAGCAATACTTTGTTCTAATTGTTTTTGTAGATGTTTTAAAATATCTGACTGTTGCTCAATCTGTTTCTTTTCATCCAGTAACTTATCAATCGAAAGACTGATGGTTTTCCAATCTATCTCATCAAACTGTTCGATATTAAGTAAATCGCGCGCTTTATCACGTTGCGTTGTTAACAATTTAAACTGTTTATCCAGCTTGCCTAACTGCATTAAACAAGCCACACCTTCACGCTGTACCGCTTCTAAAGCTTGCTGTAAAGCGGCTATTTTTGCTTTATTATCCCAGCCTAAAATAAACCGTGAGCGATCATTTATTGCATGCCGGTCATCTTTTTCATGCCGTGACGCACCACTTTTAATCTGTCCTTGCTGTGTGATGGCCTTGGGTTGACGCCTAAAATCATCTAAAGAGTCAGCACAGTAATAATCAAAACGTTTAGCAATTTCTTTGACTAACCAGTCATAAAATTCGCTGTCATTTTTAATCCGTATTTTATGAACCAGTGATTGAGTCACTGGCGTTTCAAAATATTCTGCCTGTTGAGGTTTAATCCTGAAATAAACCAAACGCCCTTTTAAATGGGTTTTCTCTACATAATGCGCAACCTTTTGGTAATGTTGTTCAGAGACTAACAAGCTTAATCCAAAATTATGCATCACCCGTTCAATGGCCCCTTCCCAGGCCTGCTCTTTCTCATCAACATTTAAAAGTTCACCAATAAATGGTAACTCTTGCTCGTCAACACCGATAGTTTCAGCCATTTGCTGACGAATACGCAAATTATTCAGCGGGATATTACTTTGCCGTTTTTTTAAAGAAGTAATTTCCTCTTGCAGTTGTTGCTGCTGTTTTTTATGCTCATTGACCTCAATAGTGATATTGATTTTTTGTTTATCAACATCCGTTTGTTTGCTTTCAATTAATTGCTGCCTGTGTTCGGCTTGCAATCGATTATCATGAAAACTATCACTATCATGCACCAGGCTTAAATCAAGCTGATCACAAAACCCCTGATAGCGAGCGGCCTGTTGTTTTTTTGATTGCAGGGTGGTTTCTAAACGACTGATCTCAAGGGATATTTCATCCAATCGCCTACCGCCATTATCTTCAATACTTTGTTGAAGATGGTGTTGAGTCACCCGTGACTCATTTAACTCGGTGTTTTGACGTTGCAGACGTTTTTGTTGCTTTTCTAGTTCTATTTCACGTTTGGCAATGCGCTTTGTAAGTAACTCGGTTTTATGCTGAGCAAAAAAAGCATCCAGTGCTTCACGACAACGGGTCTTATCATTAAATTGCTGTTCAATCGCTTGATAACTCGCATAATCCATCAACATTGGTTTTAATAAAGCTAATTGATCTTTAGCTTTTAACACCGCCTCGTGGGCTCGATTAAGATTATCAAATTCACGACAAATAGAGCTGATCCGTTCTTGTACTGGTGGAGCCTCCAGCATATGAGTCCGCACAAATTCGGTCAGATTGCCCACCGCTTTCATCGATACGGTTTGGTACAGTAATTCCAGGGCTTGCTCACTTTGTATCCCCAGACGACGGCGGAATTCTGCCGAATAATCTTTAAAGGATTCAAACAACTGTAGATGCGTCTTACGTTTTAAGCGTTTCTTTAAGTCCAGAATATCACGTCCAAACTGAGAAAAGTGTTCCGCAATAGTTAAGGGCTCAGTACTTAAACAATAAAATCGAGCGGGCTGGTTCTGATCTTCCTTGCACCAAAACACTTGCGCAATAGTCACATGGCTGTCATAAGCCGCATTATAAAAATGACCTAGCAATACGCTATAGTTATTAGCATCACGCAGAGCCACTTGTTTAGCCGATAAGTTTTCAGTATCTTTTTCACTTTTATAATGCCCTCGCACATAAGAGTTTAAATTCCGTTCTTTACCCTCTGCACCCGCGGCTTTGTTATAGGTGATTTTTTGACTAGGGACTAATAAGGTGGTTAAAGCATCCACTACCGTCGATTTCCCCGAACCAATATCGCCCGTTAATAAGCAATTTTCACCCTCTGGCAATATTTTCCAGATATGTTTATCAAACGTCCCCCAGTTTAATAACTCAAAACGCTGCAAGCGAAAACCAACTAGCGCATCATCAGTACTAAAATCCATTTCAATCTGTTGATTTTGCATGTTCTTTATAAGTTTGTAATTTTTCGTTAAAGTCGGCGGCCCAGTCAGCATCGACTAAAGCAATAATAATGCGCTGGATTTCCAGGTTTTCATTATCATTTTTTAATTTTCGTAAAAAACCCAGGTCCAGTACTTTATTAATGGTGGCATTAATTGAAGCGGCTATTTGCGCCTCATTGCTTTTCTCTGGCATAAACACCAGCATGGTATTGACCAATTCATCCCGAGACACAATCACCCGTGTTTCAGCCCCCGAACTAGCCGCCTCAGCCATTTTTTTTCGTAATAATACACAAAGCAAACTAATCGGGTAACTTAAGGGACGACGTGCAATTAAACGGGGTAAAGGATCTTTTTCATTCTCATCAGGCATGGTTTGAGTCAGCCAGGCATAGCCTTCCACATCATCAATTTCCAGTTCCAGGCCAATCACTTTTACATAGTCTAAAACTTGTGATTGTAATTCAAGTAAATCATTCCATAGCTGCGGGTGCTGGTTTCTGAACAGAATGCCTTTTAGCAGGTGGATGATAACGGGAGAGATGTTTGGATTGTGTTCTTCTTCAGACATGGGATTTTATTGGATTTAAGCTTTCCATTAACTCAAACATCCGTGTTGTTGGGTCATCAGAGTTAAACTGTTCCGCTTGTTTCTGTAGTTGATTAGCCCATTTAGTAGCTCTCTCTATTCCATTATTAGCACATAGTAACTGAAACCTATCTGAATCTATTCTTTTCTTATCTTCGTTATAATCAGGGATATATTTTTTGAGTTTAGTAATCGTATTTTTAACTGTTCCTAATGGCGCATCAGTCCTTTCAAAATGCAATAACAACCAATATTCTATGCAGGGTACGGAAGTAATTTTAAATATTTTCCCACCTCGAACTGGCCTACTTCTTTGACTCGCTTCTGCATATTTAATGGGGTCATCTTTATCAAACAGACAAAAGATTTGTTTATAAGGTTTAAAGGGGGTCTTACGTTTCTGGGCAACAGCTATTGCATAATCAACCACATTAACAGCAGATGAACCATATTTAACATCGCCAATATGAGGCGGTCTTTTTGGGATTTCAATAAACTTTTTAATACACACATGATTAGATCCATCAATCACATGTATTCTATCTTCTATTTCCCACAACTTCCGTAAGTGTCGAATATAATCACCTTCAGTTTCACCTTCACACACTACTAATATATCTACCGGAGATTTAGTTAATTGGCGCTCTAAATCTTTAGTGCTTTTTTGCTTACGTTTAAACAGTTTATCACTCATCGCCAGTTAAATTCCCCGATAAAAGGAACTGCGCCATACTTACCTTCTAAATAACCTTTAGCCAATGCTTCATTAATACGCGGACAAAAATCACTTAAGGGATAGAGTTGCGTCGCCAGTTCATTATCCTTTTCAACAAACCAGATTTGGTCACGACGAAAAACGTTATTATCTAAAATCGAAGCCGCATGGGTTGTAAAAATTAATTGGGCATGATTAGGATTGGTTTCAGGGTTATTAAATAACTCGATAATCATTCTTACGATAAATGGATGCAAGCTGTTATTTAACTCATCGATATAAATAACTTTACCTTTTTCTAATATATCAATTAGAGGCATAGCTAAAGCAAAAAGTTTTTGGGTTCCTTCAGACTCTTCATCTATGTTTAATGGCACACGTTGATTTTCAATATGAATTACATCTACTTTGAATTTACTAATATCTCCTTTTTCAACAGCATCTTTGAATTCAGATGGGGCCGTTCCACCAAATTGTTTTTCTAGTTCCTGTAAATCTTCAACATTTAATTTTTTTTCATCAACATCCAAATCAATAATTGATAAATCCGCTGCATTCAAATATTGAATAATTTTCGACTTTAAATTACTTTTTTTGACATGTTCAGCCGTAAAACCAATACTACCATTTTCAAGTAAAACTAATTTTTTCCTAAACCAATTAAAAATAGGCTTTAACTTCTCAGCATTTAATTGCACAGCAACTGATAACAATAAAGCATTGCTCCTTGTCATCCGTTTCCACGTATCTCTATCAGATTTAGATGCTAAATTACGATTAAGATACCATTCATTTTTATCATTACCATCACGCTCAAACCATGTCTGAACTGATTTAGATGGACTAGCATACAGCCACTCACTAACAATAATATCTTGAGTTAATGAAAAACCATATTGATAACGTATGCCCTCATCAATAAAAATAATTTCAAAGCTTGATGGCTCTGTATAGGAATGATTATCTAATTTAAATGGATTAACCTCTATTGTCTCACCTTCATTCATTTTACTATTACGTAAAATAAAGCTTTCCATAAAATTTAATGCTTCCAGCAATGAAGATTTACCTCCCGCATTAGCTCCATAAATAGCAAGTGTATGGAGTAAATTTTCAGCTGTACGTCCTGTTGAAAAAACATTATCAGAATGTTCTTTATAAGCCTTTACAGACGTAAGCTTTAAGGTTTGTTGCTCTCTAATTGATTTAAAATTAGCTACACTGAATTCAACTAACATTGTTCATAATTAACCATTAATAAGTAAAAAATTACTCTTTTCATGCAAAAATACATCAAATATAGAAAAAAATCAATCAGCGCCGAGTAAAAATAACACTAGGCATTCGAACCGACTTCCTCACCCCATCTGCATTAACCCAGGCAATATCCACTTCTTTATCACTATTTATCAACGCATAACTATTATCCTGACAGGCGATATTCATATACGCTATCAATTCACTTAAGCCTTTTTCCAATGGGTGTTGCTGGCATATTTCCAGCAAGGTTATTTGCTGTTTATTTTGCAGGGCTTTGCTGATTCTTGCTTGCAACATTTCAATATCGACATAATGCTGGGTATACAATAAATCACTATTAAATTCTGCAGCCCCTGCTATTAATTTTTCGGTAGAAATATTCGGGCGGCTTGGCGGTCTGAATAATGCGCGGGAGACAGGTAATTCTATCGGCGCTTTTATATCATCTAAATGGGTAAAATCTTTGTCTTTTGGTGGGGTTTGTTTTATTTCTATGGCTGATTTTTCCACCTCATGAATAATCGACATAATACGTTTATTTTCTAACCAGACCTGATCATCCAAATAACGCCTTAACTGTTCCACTAAGCTGGAACTGGTGCGCTGGACTTTCTCACCTGCTTCCAGCAAATGATATTTCATTTTGGGTAGTAGCTCATCGGGTTCACAGCTTTTCACTTCCTCTAAAGCCAGCACTTTTTGAATTAAATCATTAAACTCTTGCTGTTTTGCAGGTGACATTAACAAGCCCCAGAAGGCTTGAAAACTTTTGCCTTGATCTGAATCACCGATTTCATCCTGTTCACCAAAAATATCATCCAGCAAATCGCCTTTTTGTTTATTACTGGTGGTTATTTTTTCACGAGTTGCTCTATCCAGTTGACGAAAATTTTCTTCAACCTGCCTAAAATCCATTAATAAGCTACGAGAAGTTTCTTCCAACTGATAGAAACGTTCTTTTACCTGGCGAGGGTCATAACTCATCACCTCGCCTTGCTGTAACCGGGCTATTTCTGCATCAATGTCAGTTTTTTGTGCTTCTAATTCGGCAATACGTTGCTCTGGATCTGTTTCGGTTGTTTTTAAAATGGTTTCTAATAATTCAAAAACGGTCAGTAACCGTGATTCAGTGCCGATAAATTGTTTTTGTTCTAAACTACGCAACCATTCGATGGATTTTTCACTGGCTGGCGTTAAATCAAATTCAGCTTCATCACTATTTTCTGCATAATATTTACGCAAGAAAGCATTTTCGCCATTGGCCCAATCCGTTAAATAAGCTTTGGCCGTTTTAGGGTATTTATTTTTATGGATCTGGCGCAGGTGAAATAAACTGTCATCCAGTTTCTCTGTAATTTCACTTTGCTTTAAAGATCGGCAATTCGGTTGAATAAAAGCGCGGTAAAAAAAACTAATAATCAGTGGCGCATTATCAACACAGAGCAGTCGCCAGGTTGGATGCTGGCGTAATTTTAATAAATAATCGTGTTCCATTATTATGCTTTAATATTGGTGGGCAGTGCCCACCCTACTCATTTATACCGTGAAAATAGATAGTTGCGCCTATTACAGCAGCGGGTGCAACAATAAGGTTTAGGACGGGAATAGACAATCCTAAAATGGTTAAGCCACCAAAACTTAACACTCCAAATCGTCTGCTTTTTGCCTGTTCTTTTTGCTCGGCAAACAACAAACCCTTATTTTCTAAAGGATAGGCCATAAATTCTAGCCCCATTCCCCAGGCACCAAATAAAGCCCATACAAACGGCGCTATTAAATTGATCACGGGAATAACAAATAAAACCAATAACGGTAGCATTCGACTGACTAAATAGCCCATACGTTTTAACTCAGCCAAAATAACTTGTGTTATCGCTTGTTCTTCGATAGTGCTTGGTTTTCCAGAAATAACTTCTAAGGTTTTGATTGACAACTGACTATAAAAAGGTGAGGCGATTAAATTAGCCAGGATTGTAAAGGTAAAAAAACCAACTACAGAGAAGCTGATAAAAAATAATGGCCAAATCAACCACTCTAACCAGGATAACCAGGAAGGAATAAACTGGGTAATTAAATCGGCAATATACAAATAGCCTAAAGTGCCAGCAATACTGTATAGAATGATATTAATAACAATCGGTATTATTAAAAACTTGCGTAATTCTTTTCTGCCTAATAACTTTAGACCTTGTAACAGGCAGCTAACTGCATAAACTGGGTTATTACCTTTTTCTTTTAACTCATTCATTTTAAACTCCTTACTCCATTTTCTGCTGGCTCAAGAACTACGCCTTTCTCTGTCACAATCGCGGTTATTAAACTCGCGGGGGTTACATCAAAAACTGGGTTCCAGGCAGTCACTATTGATTCATCATTGATATAACAATCAGCCAATAGTTCATTTTTATTGCGTTGTTCAATTTCTATCCCTGCGCCAGACTCCATTGCAAAATCAATGGTTGAAACGGGCGCAACAACCATCATTTTAACGCCATGTTGTTTTGCTAATACGGCTAATGAATAGGTACCAATTTTATTGGCTACATCACCATTGGCGGCAATTCTATCCGCGCCAACGATAATCCAATCCAACTCGCCTGATTTCATTAACCAGGCGGCGGCAGAATCTGCAATTAATGTAGCAGGAATATTATCTTGCGCTAATTCCCAAACCGTTAACCGGGCACCTTGCAACCAGGGTCTGGTTTCGCCAGCATAAACCTTAGTTTCTCCGCGTTTATGTACACTACGGATAACGCCTAGCGCCGTACCATAACCGCCCGTTGCTAGCGCACCCGCATTACAATGCGTCATCACTGTATTTCCAGTGCCAATTAAATCAGCACCAAACTCACCCATGGTGAGATTGGCTTTAATATCATCGGTATGAATTTGAACTGCAGCCTGTTTAATTGCCTGAACAGGATTTCCGCTTTGCTCATGTAATACTTGCTGCATTTTGTCCAGCGCCCAAAATAAATTTACGGCTGTAGGGCGAGAAATTGCCAGCTTCTGAATATCATCTTCAACCTTTGATTCCCAGTCTGCTTCAGATACCGAATAATGCTGCATAACTGATAATGCCACGCCATAAGCAGCTGCAATACCAATTGCAGGAGCACCTCTAACACGCATACTAGTAATTGCTTCAGCCACACTGAGTGCATCGGTATACTCATCAAAGCGGATTGTTTCGGGTAAAACACGCTGATCTAACACTTTTAAACTATTCCCAGTCCATTCCAGGGCATGAACCTTTAGTTCATTATTCACATTCATTATTTATCACACATCTTTATATGGTTATAATTCTAACTATTATTGCTATCCATAGCAGACTAAAGCCAATGTTATTAAATTAAAGGCGAGAAGAGTTTGTTTTATTTCTCCTCACCCAACCCTCTCCATCAAGAGAGGGCTTTTAAGAACAAAGACTATTACCATAAGTCCGCTCTACATTATTTGTACGCCATCAATCAGGAATCATCAATGAAAGTCGACCTAATCATTCAAGCACGCTGGATTATACCTGTTGAA
>Ga0105353_1001394_pt1 | contig 12071 bp, 7 predicted proteins | sample EN1Hudsemesocosm_2_FD_83657 | JGI IMG/M metagenome (GOLD analysis project Ga0105353, IMG submission 83657) | Methane-oxidizing microbial communities from mesocosms in the Hudson Canyon - EN10B Hudson Canyon | ecosystem: Environmental > Aquatic > Marine > Cold seeps | place: Hudson Canyon...
ACCGAAATGTCGGGGTGTTGCTTATTAAAATTTCCCAAGCGAGGGACGAGCCATAGTGATGCGAATGAAGGAAGTACAGAGACTTTTAATGTGTAAGGGTCGCTATCGATTTTAAGCTGCGACACCCCCTCTTCCAGAGCTGTAAAGCCTGCCGTGGTATGAGAATGAAGTAGTTGTCCATCTCGTGTAAGCGTGATTTGACGATGAGACCGAAGAAATAACTTCGTACCTAAACGATCTTCTAAGCCACGTACCTGCTGGCTAATCGCTGCTTGTGTCACTGAAAGAGCGTTAGCCGCCTCTTTAAAGCTTAAGTGTGTGGCGGCGATATGAAAATAATAAAGGCCTGTTAATGAGTTAAGTTTCATAAGTACACTTTAGAATAACTAATGTAAGTGGTAGAAAAAGTCGTTTGAACAACTATACACATTACTACTATATTAGTCTCATACGGAGGCAAGCTATGGTTATTTATCTATTTAAAGTAAGAAATTCTTTTCTAAGTCCAGTTATATCTATTTCTGGTTCCTACAAACTTATTCAACTTTGGATGAGACGTTCTAGCACGCGTAGTCAATTGAAAAGGTTATCTGGTGAGCAACTTCTAGATGTCGGCATATCTAGAGAAGACGCTATGAATGAGACAAAGAAAGCATTTTGGGAAAAGTAGCGTGTAAAAGTTAGAGTACTATCTTTATTTTTTAATATCGGACTCTAACTGTATCGCATAATAAGATAAAATATTACGAGCTAAGCCCCTTTAATCATTATATTAGTACTATGCTTAATTTAATGATGACCTCAATGGTCTTGCCGTTTTATTTATTCTGAGTTTTGTTATGAACGATACAGATACTCAAGCTCAATGCCAGCTTATTGAAAAGAAGCGTCAAATGCTGGCGTCGTTAATACGTGTTGCTCAGGGTGTTAACAAACATACTCAAGGTCTGGAACATGTTTTATTGCTGGCGAGACCATCTCAGACTTTCCCTCCTAAGATAGATCAATATATTAAACTTCTTGAAGGTAAAACCTCTTCATTAAGTGATGCTGAGTTAAGTGGACAGTCGGAAAAATATGATAACCGTTGCAAGCAATTGATCAACACCTTGCTTGAAGTTGTGGATCAAGTACAAAAACAAATAGAGGGTGGTCAGGAGCTAGAGTCTTTTTCAGAGGAAATTCAACAACAGTTCAAAGAGTTTAAAAATATGACTCAAACAGCTGTTGGGCTGCGAGCAATGCTAAAAAAACGTGGAGTTGTTTTGCCTCCAGTACAATTCGGTTTTCCTCAAGATTGGATCTCAGAGCAAATCGATACATTTCAACAGACAAATCGAGAATTACGTGTACGTGTTAAAGCGCTTGCTCTTGAGTTAATTGTCGATGTTAAGCAGTTGTTGAAAACAAAGAATTTGTCACAGGTGTTACGAGATGGGTTAAGTTATGCTGAGAATTCAATGCAGGAAAACCTAAGTCATCTAAAGGCGGGAGGTAGTATCGATTCGCTACCGTACGAATTCGAGAACCTTGTTATAACATCAATGCCTGAAACACCTGAGGGGAAAATTTATCAATCAGACCCTAAGGAGCCTGAAGAAGCTCCAGTAGAGTTAATAGCTGATAAAAAACAATTAAGCTTTATAGGTAAAGTAAAATTATGGCTGTCGTCATCATGGAAAACGCGTTGGCGTGATCTTTAGTGAGTTTTGATTTTATCTATAAGATTTGATTTACCCTAAAGCGCTAAAAGTATTTGAAACAAAGAAAGCTAAATTAATCGTTATCTTCTTATAGCGAAGAGCGAATAAACTTGCTTTAAGCTACTTATTAATGATTGAATTCGCGTTATAAATGTCGGGTTTTAAATTAATTAACGTAGGTGCGCTTTTCATGGAAAACAATCAAGTTCCTCTTTCTGAAAAACTAAATTTAGAAACCGCAAGAGCACCATGGCGGGAGCTGCAAACATTCTTTGCTAATGGCTTAGTTTTACACGTTAAAACAAGTCAGGACCTATTCGTTGTCGCTGAACAAATTACAGCAGACAACGCGCCTGTATTCCAGCAATGGTTAGATGATAAAACAGTTCAGAAAGTCACCGACGAGCAAGCGTTAACGTGGTACGAAACCGACGCCGCATTATGGACGTTAGTGATCAAACCTTGGGTTCTTGTTCAAGAAGAATCTCCCCAAGGTGCAGCGCAAGGCTAAAATGGCGTTTTAAGGCTAAAGGGGGTTAAGCGCTTTATTTTCGGTATAAGCCGCTTGTTTCGACTGCAAAAACATCCCAATGATCATTGCCGCCACAAATAAAAATGTCTCCCAGTGTAAATACGCGAGTGAAGCAATCGCTGGGCCGGGGCAATAACCATACAAACCCCAACCAATACCAAACAGTAATGCACCCAATACTAAGTTCTTATCAATGAGCTTTGATGTGGGTAGCATAAACGCATCAGCCCATAATGGTGATGAGCGTTTGAATATTATTTTGTAGCCAATAAACGTGACGCTGATTCCACCAGCCATAACGAATATTAATGAAGGATTCCAACTTCCAAACAGATCAAGAAACCCTAGCACTTTGTTTTGATCGGTCATGCCTGAAAGAGATAAACCCGCGCCAAATAGCGCACCGCAAAGAAGGTACAAAAAGCCTGTTTTAAGGTTGGTGTTGTGGGGCATTTTATTACTCATACCAAATGCCTCATAACATAAACAGTGGTAATGCCGCTCAACATAAATAATACGGTTGCAACGATTGACCGTGTAGAAAATCGACTTATACCGCAAATTCCATGGCCACTCGTGCAGCCACTACCGAGTTTTGTGCCATATCCCACTAATAATCCCGCTAAAATAATTGTAAAAGCATTGCTTTGAATGGGGCTAATCTCTGCGCCAGAGATATACGTGACGCAAAGGGCACCTAAAATAATGCCACACAAGAAAAAACCACTCGACGAAAAGTGTTTTTTAGGAGTTTGAATCACATTCCAGATGATACCGCTAATGCCAGTAATTCGGCCATAGAATAACATCATGAAACAGGCGGAAAGGCCAATAATGGCGCCGCCCAAGAGCGCTGAATTATCTGAAAAAACATCTAACATTTATTTGTTACCTTGTTCTTTGAGTTATGTCGCTGCAAAGCGGTTTAGTTCTTTAATAAACTTGAATGGTTGGTCTATTAAAGGTGCGTGGCCACTATTATTAAAAGGAATAACTTCACAATGTTTAGTATGGTCTGCGATTCTCAATTGGCCGCCGCAAGGGTACATTTCTGACTTTAAGCCAACAAGAAGTGACACCGGCGTGTTTAAGTTTTCAAAGGTTTTAAGCATATTGTAGTCATGCTCAAGATAGGATTTTAAGCAATAAATATACGCTGGCCAGTTCTGAGTGGGCATGATTCTTGTAATGATGCTTTCATAACGACAGGCTTTTATCGCCAGCGCTTTATGAGAAGGTTTCGAGAGTGCTGTTGAGAAAAAGTCGCCTAAGTTTTGCCATAATTCTTGTGTAAGTTTTTTGGGGAGCGTCGAATAAGGGGATTTTTTATCGATATATGGCATCAACTTATTAATAAGTAGTTCTGCCTTTTTTAGTCGGACTACATTATCGTGTCCAAAAATACCCCACGACCATTCTTTACTATTTAAGGTTATCGGGCCTTGGTCAATATGCATGTAAGCGGCAACTTTATGGTCACCATATTTTTTCTGGTATTGAAGCGCAGTAAATGCCCCCATAGAGATACCTGCTAGTTTAAAGCGCGTTAACTGGTAGTGTTCAACTAAATCAGCAAGATCGTCAGCATAATTGCTGATCACACACTTTTGGTTATGGGGGCTTAAATGAGAGCGCCCAAAGCCTCGTAAGTCAGGAATGATAAAACGAAACTTATTTGCAAGAGGTAGTGCAAAAGGAAGCCAGTGCATAGACTGCATCCCAAACCCATGAAGTAGAATAACGGGAATATTTCCCGTTCCAAGTTCTCTTACGTGAATGGGGTGGCCATCGCGCATTGTAATTTTCGACATATTTAAATTCGTTTTTTTGATTGTTATTGTGATAATAATTTTTACAGTGTAATCATGCAGGGCTTGATTTGTCATCATTTTCTGTACGGCCGAAAACAAAACATTACACACAGAAACATATCGCTACAATGGATAGGGGATCGTGTGCAATACTCATTAGTTAACCGTTTGAATTTATGTGTATTAGTCATGAAACGTCCGTGCTTTTTTATTCTAAAACTGAATGCTGCATTATTATTTTTTGCGACACTTTTGATGCTTACTCATCCAGTGTTTGCGGCGACTCCATTAACCAGTCGTTTGGATACCCCAGCTCATCGCTATAACAATGTGTCTGCGTCGATGTTTGTAGGGATTCAAAAGGTTGGGGCACGATTAATTGCGGTAGGTGAACGGGGTTTAATTGCCTATTCTGATGACGCCGGAAAAAAGTGGTTACAAGCGGATGTGCCTGTATCAAGCACTTTAACATCGCTTTATTTTACCGATGAAAAAAATGGCTGGGTTGTTGGTCATGGTGGTGTGATATTGCATTCAAATAATAGCGGAACCACTTGGGAAAAACAGTTTGATGGCAATCAAGCTAACGAATTAATACTTGCGGAAATAAACCAAAAGCTTCACGGCTTAAAGCAAGAATATGAAGCCGCAGATGAGTTAGAACAAGAAGATCTACTTTTTGAAATTGAAGATACCGAATATGCACTGTCTGATGCCGAATTTGATGCCGATATGGGGGCCGCTAATCCATTGCTAGATGTATGGTTTGAAAACGAAACGCATGGCTATGTGGTGGGCGCTTACGGTTTTTTCTTTGCGACCAGTGATGGCGGAAAAAATTGGAAATTTATTGCGGGGCGAATGGACAATATTGATCGCTATCACTTAAATGCGATTCAAAAAATAAAAGGTGGAGCTTTATTGATTGCCGGTGAAGCCGGCACATTATTCTCCTCGAGTGATATGGGAGAAACTTGGGAGGCTTTATATGGCCCCTATCAAGGCTCTTATTTTGGCATACAGAATACCAAAAACCAAAATGAAGTACTTGTGTATGGTTTACGAGGCAATGTGTATAAATCAGTTGATGATGGGCAAAGCTGGAAGAAAATTGAAACCTCGATTAGTACGAGTCTAGCGGGTTCTGCTTTAAGTGATGACGGTACGATTACGCTTGTGGGTTTTTCAGGTACGATCTTAACAAGTAGTGATGATGGGCAAAGCTTTCAATTGAATGAACGAGTGAGTTTAGAAGCCTATACCGCTGTTGAAGTACTAAATGGCAATCAACTCATTATCGCCAGCGAGAATGGAATTACGCTGCAATAAGAGCGCTTCGTGGCTTAAGAATAGTGTCATTTTATAACTGTAGGTTGCGTGTGAACGAAGTAAGCACCAATCTACGGTTATTTTCCTATTTCAATGTTTATACTGAGCTGTGAATACCCTACCGTAGGTTGGGGTGATCGAAGAGAACCCCAACAAATCATGATGGAGATAAACTAAGGTATACGCCCCAAGCAGTGTTGGGGTTAGTGTCACTCACCCCAACCTACGTTATAAGATGCGCTTTGGCCAAAGTAACTACTCTGTCAGCGAATAACTCTGCGGGTAAAGTTTATTCTCCTCTGCATTATCTAAATCACGTTGTATTTGAGCGGCGGTGTTTTTTAATACAATCTTCAAATGAGCTGCTAATACACTTACGTAAGGTTGAAAGTTCATTGTGATGTGATCACCCGGCACTTGGTGTATTTCAACTTTACCTTCAACATAATTGAGCCAGGTTTCATGCGGTGCTGCCGGAAAATGTTCCATACGCTCTGTATGGCGGAAAAACACCATGTCATCGGTATAAGGTTTAGGGTAGTAGTCAAATGTTGCTTTCTGGTGTGCGATCCAGGTGTTAAAAAGTGGTACGCCTAAGTGTGGTGGAATGACCTCACTTTTACCTCTTAATCGCGCTTCTTCCAATACATAATCAATTTGTGCTTTGGGTTCGAGCTTATTTAATATTTTGATATCCAGAGGGATTTTATCTTTTAATAGATAATCCAAAATAGCCGCGCTGTTCGTCAAGTGGGCAGGCATTTCTTGCGGAAAAGGTGTATCGATCATTACCAATAAGCGTACTTCTTCACCTAAGGCTTTTAATTGCTGAGCCATTTCATAAGCAACCAAGCCCCCAAATGAACTTCCACCTAATAAATAGGGCGGCTTGGCACCAATGACTTTTAGCTCTGAAATATAATCAGATGCCATGGTTTTGACGTCATCATAAGGGTCTGATTGACCCGATAGGCTAGTCGCTTGAAAAGCAAATAATGGTTGGTCGGCGCCGAGTTGATGAGCTAAGTCACGATAAAAATAAACCTCCCCCCCAATTGGGTGCACCATAAATAAAGGTTGCTTACGTTCATTGCCTTTTTGAATGGTGACCAGTGATAGGGTATAAGCTTGTTCGTTGTCTTGTGCCCCTTCAGCTTCGGGGTGCTGGGAGATTGACTTAATATAATCAGATAGCTCCGCGACAGTAGGCTTTTGAATTAATATATGAGTTGCAATCGGAGTTTTGTATTTCGTAACCAGTGTGTCAATAATCCCTACGGCGCGGAGGGAGTCGCCACCTAGGTCAAAATAGTTATCGTGAATGCAAATGTTGTTTGCCCCAAGGCTTTTTTCCCAAAGCTGGCAAATGAACACATCAAACTTATTACGAGGTTCAACTACCAATTTTTTGACAACCTTTGCCTGCATATTCTCGTTAGGTAGTGGCGGAAGTGTTTGTTCATTCCTTCCTCGTCTATCTTGCGTTAATCGTATTTTATTGGCGGACTCAATCCAGTAATCCAAACGTTCAAAAGGATAGGTGGGTAGTGATATTTTGTAGCGTTGACGGTTTGCGTGAAACACTTCCCAGTCAATATCAACGTTATTCATCCATAGTTTTGCAATGGTCGTAAGTAACTTTTTAATGTCGGACACATCTTCATAAGAGTGGCGCATTGTTTCATGCACCACATCTTGGTCGGTTTTCCCTGGATGCTGGCGTGCCAAAGTACACAAGGTCTTTCCTGGGCCTACTTCTAATAATATCCAACCACACGTCTCACTTTCACGTAGGTTAAATAGTGTTTCCAACCCTTGGTGAAAACGAACCGCATTGCGTAAATGTTTAGCCCAATAGTCTGGCGATGCTGCTTGCTTATCGGTGATTAATTCGCCGGTTAAACTCGATACAAAAGGGATTTTTGGCTTTTGAGGGCTTCGCCGACGGACCGAATTAGTAAAATCCTCCAATATGCCGTCCATCATGTGTGAGTGAAAAGCATGGGAGGTATGTAAAATTCTGTTTTGAACTTCTTTTTGTGTCAGCTCTTTTTGCAAGGAGATAATCGCTTCAGATTGGCCTGAAATAACACAGCGATATTCACCGTTAATGGCGGCGAGCGAAAGCGATTCATTTAAGTAAGTACTTGCCTCCTGCTCAGATAGCTCAACCATTAACATATCACCTTTTTCAAGGTCGTAAATCATCCGGCCTCTAATGGTCACTAGCTCAAGTGCTTGCTCAAGGGTAAACACACCCGCTAAACAAGCGGCCACATATTCACCGATACTATGACCAATCATTACTTCAGGTTGAATGTTCCATGATATAAGCGTTTTAGCTAAAGCGTATTCCACAATAAATAGCGTGGGCTGTGTAATATATGTGTCATGGACTTTATCACTTAAGGCGTTAAAATCATCTTCGATCAACCGTTCGAAGAGATACACAAAGCGCTCTTTAAGAATATTTCGACAGCGATCCACTTCCTTTCTAAAATTGAGCTCTACTTTATACAGCTTTTGCGCCATATTCACATACTGTGAACCTTGACCTGAAAACATAAAGGCAATTTTTCGGGCTATTTTTGAGTCGGCTTTTGTAATGATCCTGCCTGATTGTTTTTGTGTCGCTTCATCAGGTAAAATTTTAGAAAGTTCAAAAATAGCATCGTCAGTATTCTTACACACCAAATAACGACGATGTTCAAAAAGCTTTCGCCCTAGGTGCAGTGTGTAACAAACATCTGAAAAACTAACATTCGGGTGGGTATTGAGATAGTCATGAAGCTGACTAGTCATCGTTTCTAAAGCCGGTTCAGTTTTAGCTGACAGCGTGATAATTTGCCAAGGTCGAGACCGTCCAGAAATTGTTTGATCGGGTGCTTCGCTTAACACAATGTGTGCATTGGTTCCGCCAATACCAAACGAACTAACGCCGGCATGTCGTGGGCCTACTTGGTCAGGCCAGGGGATTGTTTGGGTATTGACATAAAAAGGCGTTCGATCAAAATTAATTTTAGGGTTTTCGTTGTCAAAATGTAAACTTGGGGGTAGTACGGTTTGTTCTAAAGCTTTGGCTGCTTTAATTAAACCTGCTACGCCTGACGCTGCATCCATGTGGCCAATATTTGATTTGACAGACCCAATGGCGCAATAGCGCGTTGTACGAGAATGTTCTTTTCTTGCGGTATTCGTACCCGTTCTGTCCATGCTTGCGCTATGTCTGAATGCAAAATTAAGGCCTTCAATCTCAATTGGATCACCAATAGGCGTGCCGGTACCATGGGCTTCAATATAGCTTATTTGTTGAGGCGAAACGTTCGCGCTAGCATGAGCAAGCATGACCGCTTTAGCTTGGCCTTCGATAGAGGGAGCTGTATAGCCACTTTTAGCCGCACCGTCGTTATTAATGCCCGAGCCTTTGATGACCGCATAAATATGGTCATTGTCTTTTAAGGCGTCGTCGAGCCGCTTTAGTAATACCACGCCAGCGCCTTGACCCAAAACAGTACCTTTAGCTTTCTCATCAAAGGCACGGCAGTGGCCATCGGGTGACATAATCATACCTTCTTTATAAAGATAGCCTTCGTCATCGAGTTTTCCGAGCGATACACCACCCGCAAGTGCTGCATCGCACTCTTCATTAATTAAAGCTTGGCAGGCTGTGTGAATCGCCACGAGTGAGGTTGAACATGCGGTTTGAATGACCATAGCAGGGCCGTTCAAGTTGAGTTTGTATGACACACGGTTTGACAGGAAGTCTTTATCATTACCAATCATTACAGGGTAGTCGCCGACAGAGTTGACCAAACTTTGATGAGCAGAAATGTGGTTCGTTAAGTAGTTATTAATGCCTGTGCCGGCATAAACACCAATTTGTCCCTTAAATTTATCAGGCACACAGGCTGCATCTTCAAGTGCCTCGTGAGCGCACTCAAGAAATAACCGATGTTGAGGGTCTGTGATCTGTGCATCGCGTGGTGTGTAGCCAAAGAAGGCAGCATCAAAACCTTTTGGGTTTTTAATTGCACCTTTAGCAGGTACATAATTTGGGTCATTGACTAGGTTTTTGGGCACACCCGCTTGTAGTAGCTCTTCATTAGTATAAAACCGAATCGATTCTTCTTTATCAATAATGTTTTGCCAAAACTCATCAACATTTTCAGCTCCAGGAAAACGACCCGACATGCCGACAATCGCAATTTTTAAACCACGTATATTTTCTAGTAAACGTCTTCGCAAACGCATACGTTCGATATGCTCATCTTGCTGAAGAAAAAATGTATCTTCCTCTTCTTCGTCAACCTCAAGAAAGTGGGCGAGGGCATGAATGGTAGGGTATTTAAATAGGTCGACCATTGATATTTTGGCTTTTAAATTCTTTGGGAATTTATTATGAACTTGCGCTAATAAAAGCGAGTGACCGCCAAGGTCAAAAAAGTTTTCGTCGGTATTTACGTCACTTAGGTTAAGTACTTCCTGCCAAATACTCGCAATAATTTTTTCAATTTCGTTACGAGGAAGCTGCTGCTTACCTTCTTTTTTTCCATTGCCTAGTTGAGGGACAGGCAATGCTTTACGGTCAATTTTATCATTCGGGTTGAGTGGAAATGCATCTAAAAAAACAAAGCCGGAAGGTATCATATAGTCAGGCAGGTGCTCTTTTAAAAAACCTCTTATAACGGTGTTTGTCAGTGAACTGTCTTTCGAGATGATATATGCCGCCAGTAATTTCTCACTGCCTGGATTGCTACCCATATCATCACGTGCCATCACGAGTGCGTTTTCAACCGCAGGGTGTTTTAGTATTGTTGACTCAATTTCACCGAGCTCTATTCTAAAGCCCCGAATCTTAAGTTGATGGTCAAGCCGGCCTAAGCATTCAATAGTGCCATCGGGCAAAAAGCGCGCTAGGTCACCAGATTTATACATTTTGGCGTTGGGGTCAGTATTGAAAGGGTTAGCAATAAATACTTTTTCCGTTAACTCCGGGCGGTTGAGATAACCACGGGTAACGCAATCACCGGCGATATGTAATTCGCCTGGTATTCCTATAGGCTGAGGGTTTAAATGGTTGTCGAGAATGTAAAGCTGCGTATTGGCCAAGGCTTTACCTATGGGAGGCAAAACTGAACCATCCAATAATGCTGTTGTTGCCCAAATCGTAGCTTCTGTAGGGCCATATACATTACTTAGTTTATGGCCTTTATCGGTCCATTTTTGTGCTAAATCAATTGAAACGGGCTCCCCTGCGACCATCAAATATTTAACGTGGGGAAAGTGCTCGGGTTTGAGTAAAGCTAATACGGAAGGCGCAGACATTACGGCTGTTAGCTTTTGAGTACGGATTATGTCAGATAATGTTTCACCAATGAGGGTTTCTTTCGGGGTTAAAAACAAAGATGCGCCCGACTGAAGCGCCAAGCAGATTGTCATCACCGAGACATCAAAGTTTAAGGTGTTAAATTGCAATACGCGGTCATCAGGAGTGATCGAGAATACTTCTCTTAGTGTCGCTAAATGATTGCTTAACTGGGCGTGCTCAACTAAAACTCCTTTGGGTTTTCCGGTAGAACCTGAGGTGTAAATAACATAGGCAAGGTCCTTCGGGGCGTGTATTACTTCAGGTGCATGTTCTGGATATTTTTGAATATCAGGCCATTGTTCATCAAGACAAATACATAATGATGCGTCTACAGGGAGTGTGCGAGCAATATTCCTGTGGGTGATAATTGTGGATACTTGTGCATCCTCAATCATATATTCTATACGGTCTTTCGGGTAATTCGGGTCAAGTGGTAGGTAGGCGCCACCGGCTTTATGCACGGCTAAAATTGAAATAATCGTATCCGGAGTTCGATCCATCGCAATACCCACGATAGTTTCTGCTTTAACTCCGCTTTCGACCAGTTTATGAGCGAGTTGATTTGAGCGCTTTGCAAGAGTTTCATAACTGACTTCAGTATGAGTATCTCGTAAAGCAATAAGGTCCGGCTTAGAGTTTGCCCATTCATCAACATACTGATGTAGCCGTTTGTTCTTATCATAGTCTTTATGAGTTGTATTCCAGCTTTTTGAAACGAGCGTTTCTTCTTTATTCGTTAACATTGAAAGCTGAGAGATGCTTTGTTCGGGGTTTTCACTGATCGAAACCATAAGCTGTTTAAAGTGTTCAGCCATTCGTTCAATTGTTTCATTGTGAAATAGGTCTGCGTTATATTCGATACCTAGGTGGAAATCATTTTTAAATTTATACACTTTTAAGGTGAGGTCGAGGTCATCCAGTTGCTGGCGGCGATTAAAGCGTTCCCAAACGCCTGCCTCCTCAAAATCCCATAGCCTTTTTCCTGAGTGATCCCAGGTCACAAACGGTTTATCTCTATTTTCAAAGGCATTGATATTTTGCCAAACAAAGGAGGTCTGAAATAAAGAGGCTTTATTGCTTTCTCTTACTAATTTAAGTTTTTCGGATAGGCGAGAAAGAGGAAAATCTTGATTGGAAATAGCTGTTTTTACTTTCGAATTCATTTCAATAATGAAATCTTTAACCGATATATTTGCATCAATATTTGAGCGACTTATGATGGGATTTGTAAAATATCCAAAAACACCTTCGAAATCCCCACCTCGCCCCCCAGTAGGTGTGCTTACCAATATGTCAGATTGACTGGTGTACTTAAATAATAATAGGTG
>Ga0105353_1001396_pt1 | contig 12057 bp, 9 predicted proteins | sample EN1Hudsemesocosm_2_FD_83657 | JGI IMG/M metagenome (GOLD analysis project Ga0105353, IMG submission 83657) | Methane-oxidizing microbial communities from mesocosms in the Hudson Canyon - EN10B Hudson Canyon | ecosystem: Environmental > Aquatic > Marine > Cold seeps | place: Hudson Canyon...
AACAGACAGAAATATGGGAAGAAATATACACTGATAAGAGGGCTCCAATTAGGCCTAATAAGACATAGTTGCTAGTCGACCTTGCGTGTAACGGATTAGTTATAGGTAGTATGATTATTTATCCCGCTATAAATAGAGTCCAATGTATAATTTAGTCATATCTTAATCCAAACCAGAAATATCGAGCGATCAAAGAAACTAAACTTAATCATTAAGATTTAAAGTAAGTAAACAGCTTTCTTTTTCATTATTTAACAGCCAGTGTTGAGCTTCATCTTCAGATAAGAAGCAACGGGATGGATATTTAGTTGGGTGGGTTTTTAAATACAGTTTCCCTAGCAAACATTCTAATCGTGTTTTAGTTATAATGGCTTGAGCAGAAATCATGGCTACAACTTCTGGGCTAGTGGTTAATTCTAAAGCCTCATATTCTACATAGTATACTCGATGACCTAACACCATAATCTGGGCAGGTTCGCTTGTTAAATTACGTATCTGATCATAAATATTGTGAAACACATCCAAAGTTATATGTCCTTTGTTGGGATAAGTAACTTTCAATATTTCGTTGTCTAATCTTTCTACTGTCGCTTTATTCAAAATATACTTCTCCTTTAAAGGCTTACATTTCCAACATTTAAATAGCCATGTCAGATAAGGCAATGCTTTGTTAGGTCCATGATTTCTTTGTTGTTATTTTTCATACTCCATTTTTATAGTCGGTTTAACACTCAATTGAATCTCTTAGCCATTATTTGGACTCGTTATAACTCAAGTTATCATGGAATATAGTCTACAGGGCAAATGTGGAGGGAATGAGGGCGAAGTGTTGAAATATGCGATATAGATGTGAGATATATCACAAATAATGAAGAACCCAACGATCTATTGATATTCAAATAAGGCTAGCTTCAGCACTAATTCGATAGTTCACTCAACGCATTTCGGTTTTGTCTTGCTCATACGTTAGCCGCTTATAAATTTGATATCTAGGGTGATTACTTGGTGAAATTGCTGTTAGGTGAGTTTGCTTAGGCGTTTATTCTTAAAACTGGGGATAAGGTTTAAGTATATTCTTTACGACTCCATTCTTTTTCAGTCGGGAAAGGATACGATTGAACTCCAATAAGAATTCTTCAGCATCAGGATTAGATTTTGAGATAATTAAGTACTGAGAGGTAATATCTCCCGGTTTTTCAACAGCGCGAAATTTTTCAACATTACCAAACAGTTCTTTAATTGTTGTCCATCCGACATATGGATTCATTGATACCAAATCAGCTTCACCTGCAACGATTTGTCGTAAACAGTCTTCCATTTCTGGTAGAACAATATGCTTTAATACGCCCTTGTTCACTAACCATTTCTGTTTTCCCAGATTATATCCCTGTGGTTGACAATACGTCAGCCCTCTGAGGTCTTCATAATTGTTGAACACTAGCTTTGAGTCATGATGAACAAAAAAGAATGTTGAGTAACTCACTATCGGGTCAGAATAGTGAAATTCTTTAATGCGTTCATTGTTTTTATTGTAGGGAAACGTCGCAAGAAATCGTTTGTTTTTTGTTGATTGATAACCCTCTTTCCAAGGAAGGTAAGAGACAATCATCTCATGGCCCATATCATCAAAAATTAGTCGGACGACGTGTGTGATAATTCCTCCTTGGGGTAAGTTTTCTCCTGTGAACGGTGAATAATTATTTCCGGTTACTACCTTATAGGTTTCTGCATTTGACTCTGACATACCTATGCAGGCGATAAATAATAGAGAGAGGCAAGTTCGAATTTTTGTTAATAGGCTAGTTAAAATCAAATCTTGTCTCCTTTATTCAGCTTAATCATTTTTGGAAAGTGCTTTTTCGACGTTAACACCCACTGTAATGACGCCGATAACGTTTTCTGATTTTGTGTCTGTAATGGTTAAGCTAACCTGTGAAAGGAAGGAGAGGCTTGATTCGTCATAGTGAATGTCATCTATATATATTTTGTCCTCGTATTCATTATTAAAGGTACGTAAAAACTTGTCTTCATCACCCTGCCAGTAATCGGTGGTTTCATCACTCTGGCCTACATTTAAACCCCGTTTATCCATGACAATTATTTCGCCAAATAAACCTTGAGACTGCTGTTTGATTTTTTTCAGGTAGATAGATACTTCTTTGTTTAATATGCTGTTGATCAATGGTTTTGACGAATCCATGCGCTCCAGTCGCCACTGAGTGTCGAGACGCTTTATGTCCACTTCCGTGAGGTGAGAGTTGATACTATTTTGCTGCACAATCGCGTCAATAATTGTGTTTTCTTTTGTCAGTGACTGAATGTTATTAATCGCCGTATTATACAGGGCTGATTGTTCCTCACGGGAAAGTTCAAGGTTGTTATTTACACACCACGGTTGGGTGTTATTAAACCGAGACAGGAAACCAGGGTGTTGCTCTAAAAATACATGGCTAAAATAAATGCTGAGTGGCATGTATCGACTAAATGTGATCTTTAGGTTATTTATTCTTTTGAGTGCATACCTATCATTTAACATGGCTTGATCGAGAAGAAAGGCGTCAATGCGTTTCAATTCTAAAAGCTTAAATAACTGCTCGATTGAACGTGCTGAAATATAAGAATAATTCTTCTGTGACTTTAGCCAGATTTCTGTATTAGTACCATTTAATGAAGCGGTATGAGCTATCTTTTGCTGCTTGTTTCTGTTTTCTATAGGTATTGAAGTGTTAGTTAGGCTATACCAATACCACCGTTCAAGGGCAATAGGGGCAGAAAGCTTTGCATGTTGTTCATCTTCTTTGTTTTTTACTGTTGCAAAATAACCATCGGCTGAACCTTGCCATACATTATGTTGAGCGCGACGAAAGGGCATGATTGTGAGTTCATAGCCCTGATCCAATAAGCCAAAACTACAATCGATAACTGATAGAATCTCTCCCGAAATTTTACCTCGTATATCAATTGAATGGACTGATTGCAGGTTTGAAACATGACCAGCATTTTCTTCAGCCGAGGCTAGTATTGCGAAGCCTACCGCCATTAGAAGCACTGTGATGTTAATACCTGAACACATTTGCATTTCAAAAGGCCTTCGTCTTAATTACTGATGACTATACATATCTGGGCCTTGCCAAATTATTGGATAATATTGTGTCCACCCAGCTAATCAAATGTGATTCGACTACTATTAATAGTAGTCGAATCACTAAGCTAATGGTCTAAACCACTAGATCACTTTAAAATTAAAAAACTAATTAATATAAAGTTAGAGAATTAAACCTATAAGGTGGTGCCGGTTATTCTATAAAACATTCATGACACTTCGATCTGATGGTGTTGACTTAGTGACCCTGAAATTCTGAAAACGATCTACCTTCTGCCACCAATTTTTCCAACAAAGGTGCTGGTTTAAACCAGCGTTGACCATGCACCGCTAATTCAGTTTGATAATGTTTGATTGTCTTCAAGACGAGCTCTAAGCCTACTTCATCTGCATATTGCAATGGGCCGCCGCGGAATTGAGGAAAACCATAGCCGTTGGTGAATACTAAATCTATATCGCCAGAACGATAGGCAATACCTTCTTCAAGAATATGAGCCGCTTCATTGATCATTGAATACATTGTACGTTCGATGATTTCCTTATCAGAAATTTCGCGTTGTGGAATATTTAATTCTTCCGCAATGGCTTTACTTAGCGCTATTACTTCAGGGTCATCTATCCGCTCGCGCCCTTGGTAGATATAGATACCACGACCTGTTTTTTGACCATATCGTCCCAACTTATAAAGACGGTCACAGATTACTTGATAGCTCGGGTCATCATTTAGTTGCTCTCGAATACCTTCACGAGCAAAGAAACCGACGTCTATTCCGGCCAGGTCTATCACCGACAAAAAGCCCATTGCAAAACCAAAATCGGTCAGTGCTTTGTCGACCTGTTGAGGTGTGGCACCTTCCAATAGTAGGCGGGTTGCCTCACGCCCATAAGGTTCAAAAATACGGTTGCCAATAAAGCCCCAGCAAATACCCGATACAATGGCCGTTTTATTAATTCGTTGCGCAATTTTTATTGTCGTGAGCAGAACCTCATCGGCTGTTTTCTCTGCACGAACAATCTCTAATAAACGCATGACATTAGCAGGGCTAAAGAAATGTAAACCAATTACATCTTGAGGGCGCTTTGTTACGGCAGCTATTTCATTGACATTTAAATAAGAGGTGTTGGTCGCTAAAATAGCGCCGGGTTTACAAATAACATCTAGTTGTTTAAAGACCTCCTTTTTGATGTCTATATTCTCAAATACGGCTTCTATGACCAAATCTACGGTGGCCAGAGCATTGTAGGTTAAAGTGCCTTCAATCAAGGCTAAATTGTTGTCGACCTGGTCTTGGCTTAGTTTGCCTTTTTTAGCGGATATCTCGTAATTATTACGGATGGTCTGCATCCCGCGCTCTAAGGCTTCCGCTTTAATTTCCAGTAATTTAACTTTGATTCCAGCGTTGGCAAAGTTCATGGCGATGCCACCCCCCATGGTGCCTGCGCCAATAATAGCCACTTCTCTAATATTTCTACTGGCTGTCTTTTGGTCAAGATTTGGGACACTTCCGGCCTCTCTATGGGCAAAAAATAGGTGTTGTTGCGCACGTGCTTGAGGTGTGTTCATACAGTCCATGAACAATGTCTGTTCTTTTTTTAGTCCATCCTTTAATGATAATGAAATAGATGCTTCAATCGCTTGTATACAGCGTTCGGGTGCATAATATCCTTTGGTCCGTCGGGCGATTGATTTTCTGAAATCAGTAAAAAAGTTTACATCTAAATCGCTTATGTTCACGTTTATATCTGAACAACTTTTTACGGGCGCATTAGTTTCTATCAGCTGATTCGCATAGTCAGTGGCAAAACCTAAAAAATCATCTGTATCAACAATTTGATCCACCAAACCAAGTGTTAGCGCCTCAGGCGCATTAATAGGTTTACCTGATGTAATCAAATCAAGAGACTTTACTACACCAATGATACGCGGTAAGCGCTGCGTGCCCCCTGCGCCAGGTATGAGACCTAGCGACACTTCAGGTAAACCCATGCTTGCTTGAGATAGGGCTATTCGGTAATCACACGCTAGGCATAACTCTAAACCGCCACCCAATGCCCTGCCATTAATTGCAGCAATAATAGGCTTTTGAGAGCTTTCTAGTGTTTCAAGTAATTTAGGCAGTAGAGGCTCAAGTGTCATTGCTGGCATGTTAAATTCACTGATGTCTGCGCCGCCGCAAAATAGTTTACTTGAGGAGCTGATAATGATCGCTTTTACGGTGTTGTCCTGTGTCGCGTTTTCATAGGCTGACAATAATTCCCTTCGAACTTGATGGCTCAGACTATTAACCGGTGGTGAGTTAAGGGTGATGATGGCTACTTGGCCTTGAACTTCATAATTTACAGAGGATGTCATTTTTATAAATTTCCAATGTGATTTTGGGGGGGTAAATAATTGCTTCACCCGCGCCCATTTCCTGATAATGAAAGTTAACAATGCTAAATTGAAAATAGGCTATGGGTGAACCCTTATTTATTTCTAAAGCAGCATGTTAAGACAAAGGTTTAATGCTGCTGGAACTAGTAATTCTTTAAGCATCTTTTTCTGTGGTACGTAGCACCATCAAACGCAGTTCGGTCATATCTTCGATGGCGTATTTAATGCCTTCGCGACCCAGTCCAGAATCTTTTACGCCGCCATAAGGCATGTGATCCACCCGCCAGGATGGCACGTCGCCGATGATGACGCCACCCACTTCCAGTGTGTCCCAGGCTTTTTGTGCCTTATACAAGTCGCGGGTAAAAATGCCGGCTTGCAAACCAAATTTACTCTGGTTTATGTCGTTTAGCATCGAATCAAAACAAGTGAAGCTGTCTAAAATGGCGACTGGGCCAAAAGCTTCTTCGTCGCGAACATTCTGCTTGTTCCCTACATTTTCAAGTAGTGTAGCGGCTAACATATTTCCATTTCGTTGGCCGCCGCATAGAATAATGGCGCCATCATCCGTCGCTTCTTTGATCCAGTTTTCTAATCGAATCGCCTCTGCTTCGCTGATCATGGGCCCGATAAAGGTTATCGGGTCTTTCGGGTCCCCCATCTTTAATGCTTGGGTGGCAGTCAGCATTTTTTGTTTGAATTCGGCATATACTTTTCCATGCACATAGATGCGTTGCACCCCGATGCAACTTTGGCCCGATTGGTAGTATGCACCAAAGACAATGCGGGTAACGGCATCGTCTATGTCGGCATCTTGATCAACCACACAGGCGGCGTTACCGCCTAATTCGAGTATGACCGGTTTTTTACCTGCCTTGGCTTTTAAGGCCCAGCCTACGTCGGGGGAACCGGTGAAACTTAATAATTTAAGGCGATCATCTTCGGTAAACAAAGCCGCACCTTCGCGTCGGCAGGGCAGTACCGAAAAAGCGCCTTTTGGCAAATTCGTTTCTGCTAATATCTCGCCGATGATGAGGGCGCCGACAGGGGTGAGACTGGCGGGCTTTAAAATAAAGGGGCAACCCGCTGCAATAGCCGGGGCGACTTTGTGTGCGACTAAGTTTAAAGGGAAGTTAAACGGACTAATGAAAGAGCAGGGCCCAATTGGCACTCGCTTAGTCATACCGGTATAACCGCGTGCTCGCGGGCTGATATCCATGGGGATTACCTCACCACCAATGCGTGTGGATTCTTCGGCGGCGATCCGAAAAGTATCGATAAGACGCGTCACTTCACCTTCTGCATCTTTGATCGGTTTACCGGCTTCGATACAAAGCACATCGGCGAGTTCGTCAAAACGCTCAGTAAAACGCTTAACACAATGATTTAAAATCGCTTGACGTTCAAAGGCGGGCATTTTTGCCATTGGCTTGCTCGCGTCAACAGCAGCTGCGATCGCTTGATCAATCACCGATGGGCTTGCCATCGCAACGCGGGTCGCAGGCTCACCCGAGTATTTATCCGTGACGACTAAATCTTCATTGGCGAAAACCGCTTTATTTGCCAAGTAATAAGGGTAGCGTTTAGCGAGCATATTCGTTCCTGTTTTAAACGTGATAACGGAGATCTATTTAAAGTGCTTAAAATGAGCCTGTTGCGGCATGCTTCAATCGAGCCGTTATTGCGACATATCCAAGATCGCTTCGAGAGCGACATGCATTTGTTCAGGTATCGGTACCGATTTCTGGGTTTCCTTGTCCACAAAAACATGCACAAAATGACCGTTTGCCGCGGCGCTATTTTCACCTTCCTTAAAAATGGCGAGTCCGTATTGCACTGAACTTTTGCCGATGCGGTCAACACGCAAGCCGACCTCAATTTTTTCGGGGTAGGCAATCGCGCTGTGGTAGTTACAACCCGAGTTAACAACGAACCCAATGACAGGGCTATTGTTGATATCTAGGCCACCTTTTGAAATTAAGTAGTTGTTCGCGGCGGTATCGAAATAAGAATAATAGGCCACGTTATTAACGTGGCCGTAGATGTCATTATCAGACCAGCGTGTACTGATTGGTGTAAAAACGAAATAGTTTTCACGACATTCGGGGTTAGGTGACAAAATTAAGTACTCCTATAAACGTTTGGTTAGAAAGCTGTGCGCTGGATTTGAAAACTTAAATTTCACTTAATAGGCCGCCTGATAGATTTTTAACGCATCGTCTCGATTCACGTCCCTGGGGTTATTAAGCAGCAGCCGCGTTTGTAACATGGCGTCATCCGCAAGCTTCGATAGGAAGGACTCTGGAATGCCCATTTCCTTTAGTTGGGTAGGCAGCTTGAGGTCTGCAATTAAGGCTTCGATATTTTTAATTAGTTGGCCGCCGATTTCGATATCTGTTCCACTTAAAACCTCATCAGGGAAGATGATCGGCGCTAATTCAGCGTAACGTGTTGCTGCATTTTGAAGATTAAAGCGCATGACATGAGGTAAAACCAAAGCGTTACTTAAACCATGCGGAATATGGAAATGACCGCCTAAGGGGTAGGCTAAAGCATGAACTGCGGCGACCGGTGCGTTTGCGAAAGCTTGGCCTGCAAACATCGAACCCAGCAACATGGCTTCGCGTGCTTTTTTATCATTTCCTACGTGTACGGCCGTTTTAATATGGCGAGCTATTAAGCGCAAAGCTTCTTTGGCCATTAGGTCTGACATTGGGTTTTTTTTAATTTTGCTAGTATAGGCTTCAATCGCATGAACCATGGCATCAATTCCAGTCGCAGCGGTTACATGAGGCGGTAAGCCAAGTGTGAGCTCACAATCCAAGATGGCTATATCGGGCAAAAAAATCGGAGTTACTGCGCCCATCTTGGTGGTTTTACCCGTGGTCACAATGGCAACTTGCGTCACTTCAGAGCCGGTACCCGCTGTGGTGGGAAGCTGAATTAAGGGTAGGCGTTTCCCATGAGCATTGTTGAGACCATAGATATCCGTTAATGATTGTGCGCATACTGGGTGAGCCAACAACGCTACAATCTTGGCAACATCCATGGAGCTACCGCCGCCAAAACCAATGATCGCATCGACCTTGGCTTCCTTGGCCATGTTAACCGCTTCCGTCACAACTGACTCAGGAGGATCTGCCTGTACTTCGCCATAAACGTGTACAGGCATATCTACTTTGATAAAACTATCAAGCGCCTTTTGATGTAGACCGAGGCGACTAATGCCAGGATCAGTGATCAACATTACTGATTGCAGGCCTTCTTGCTTACAAATCTCACCCAAACGTGATGCGGCGCCGGATTCGCAAATAATGCGCTGGCTAGTTGAAAACGTGAAAGCCTGCATATCTTTTCCTTATAAGTCATGGGATATGGTTTGGTTTTACTGCCTAGTTTGGTGTACTAACTTATGCAACATAACAGTTCAATTGGTATTTGTTAAATTGATAGTTTGAATGATAGTATTTGCTTTATGAATACAAACAACTTTGATCTGAACTTATTAAGGGCATTCGATGCCTTGATGCGCGAGCGCAACGTTTCAAATGCAGCTAAGCGCATGTACCTCAGTCAACCCGCAATGAGTAATGCATTAAATCGCCTTCGTTTGTTATTAGACGACCCTGTCTTAGTACGCACGAGCAGCGGTATGCAGCCCACTCCAAAAGCGATTAGTTTGGAGAAAACCATTAGGGCCGCTTTGTTGGCTATTGATCAAAGTCTCGCTTCAGGTCCTGACTTTGACCCGGGTTCAAGCGAACAGGTTTTTCATATCGCCACGACAGACTACGTAGAATTGCTACTGGTGCCCAAGCTTCTAAATCATTTAGCTAAAGTTGCACCATCGATAAGACTGGAGATACATGCCTTGGGTCCAGATGTGCCCGAGACACAGTTGGAAGAGGGGATTTACGATTTTGCACTAGGCCGTTTTACAAAAATACCAAACCGCTTGATGTCAGAGTTCTGGCTGAGTGAAATATTAGTTTGCCTGGTTAGGATGCATCATCCCTTGCTCGATGAAGGGATTAGCGTAAAGCAGTTTTTAAGTATACCCCAAATATGGGTCTCTGGTGGTCAGCGCACTGGCATGGTCGACCAATGGTTAAAAGAAAATAAGCTACGGCGTAATGTTGCGCATACGACCCCCAGTTTTTTAATAGCGCCTAGCGTGGTGGCTCAAACCGATATGTTAGTCGTGACGCCGATGTCAATCGCGCAGCATTATGTTGACAAAATGGAATTAAAAATATTACCCCTGCCCATGGAGCTCGCCTCATTTGATTTACATACAATTTGGCATCCATTCCATGCTAGCACGCCCGCACATGATTGGTTTAGGCAACAGCTGATGATCTGTTCGCGCCCATAAAAATCTTATGATTTATACTTTTTGAGCGTTTAACTGAATTTAATTTAGTCTTGACAAGCGGGTATACGGCCGTATACGTTAATATGGATTCATTGAGAATATATTCTAATTTAGATTAATTGAGTGTTTGATAACGGATGTTATTTGAATATTAAGAAGTCTAAGTACGTGGACAATTAGTTGTCTGCGTTTTTTTTGAATGCTAAGTATACGGCTGTATACTTGTTTCTTACTCAAGGCCTACTGGTCTTTTTTATAACTTGATTAGGGTGATTTATATGACAATTGGAGCAGGTACCAAGTACCGATCGAAACACGTAGAGGGCGAGTTTGACGCCATTATTATTGGCTCAGGTATGGGTGGGCTTTCCGCCGCGTCCTTGCTTGCACAAGCCGGTAAAAAAGTGCTGGTACTGGAGCAGCATTACACCATAGGTGGTTGTAGTCACTCTTTCTCCAGGAAGGGCTATGAATGGGATGTAGGCCTTCACTATGTAGGCGATGTCGCATCTGAGACCTCTATATTTAGGCAGGTCTTTGATTACATTACTCAAGATAAGGTTAAATGGGCGCCACTCCCCAAAATCTATAATCGTTTTGCAATCGGCGATAATATTTATGACATCCCGGCCGGTAAAGAGGCCTATGCCGCTAAAATGAAAGAGTATTTTCCGGAAGAGGCGGACTTTATCGACCAATATATTCAATTAATATACAAGGTCAATAAAGCGGGAGCGAGCTTTTTTGCAGAGCGAGCGTTACCGAGGAAGTTAGCTGACACCCTGTATGACTCAATGACAAAAGACTTCCGTCAGTACTCTGATCAAACAACGTACGAAGTGTTGTCCGCCATGACCGGTAATGAAGAATTAATCGCTGTGATATGTGCAAACTATGGTGACTATAGTTTACCGCCTAAGCGAAGTGCCTTTTCAGTCCATGCGCAAACTGTTAAACACTATTTGAATGGCGCAAGTTTCCCAATAGGGGGCCCGTCCGTGCTAGCAGCTTCGATAATTCCTATTGTTGAGGATGCGGGCGGTAAAGTTCTCTCTAGTGCACCCGTTGTTGAAATCCTGGTGGAAAATGAACAAGCGACTGGCGTGAAGTTAAAAAATGGCGATGAAATCAAAGCATCGCTTGTAATCAGTGGTGTCGGTGTTATTAATACATTTGGTCATATGTTGCCTAAGCCCCTTGTCGCCAAACATGGACTAGCCGAGTTACCAGGAGGCGTAAAGCCTTCTTATACAACCCTTGGGCTAAATATCGGTTTTGCCGAATCAGCTGAATCATTAGGCTTAAATCCAGCTAATATTTGGGCGCACCCCACTAGTGATTTAGACGAAAATGTCAACCGCCTTGCTGAAGATCATAGCGCAGAACTTCCTGGCCACTTTATTACCACGCCCTCCATGCGTGACCCTAGCTGGAGTGAGCGCTATCCAAACAAGTGTACTATTTCCATGTACAGTTCAGTGCCTTACGAGATGTTTGAAAAATGGGAGGGTGTCGACTCGAAAGATAGGGGCGAAGAATATGATGTGCTAAAAGAAAGGCTTGTAAACGAAATGCTTGAAGCGCTTTATCACTGGGTGCCTCAGGTGAAAGGTAAAATCGACTATTACGAACTTTCTACTCCGCTGAGTATTAATAACTTTCTGGGCCGTACTAAAGGTAACTTTATGGGGCTGGAGCATTCTCCTGAACGTTTTAAGCAGCGTTGGTTACGTGCGGATACGCCAATCAATAACCTGTATTTGACGGGTCAGGATGTAGTAGGTGATGGCATGGTTGGTGCAACATCTGCAGGAGTTATATGTGCATCTGCTATCCTGCAGAAAAACATGTTTACAGAGATCCTTCAACGCAATCCGAAAGAGCAATTAAAGAGTTAGACATGATAACTTGCAAGCCAAGGTATTTAATATATGCACTCAATATTGTTATGCACTTGGCTAGCAAAGATAGTTAGTAGGCTAGGGGGCTAATTATATTAATGGTATATAGGCAAAGTGCAGTTTATAAATAAATTCCCTTATCATTTTGCATTTGCAACACAATGCCGGTGATCAACGAGTCGCGGTTAATGAAATATTCTTGACAAGGGTGTGTACAGGAGTAAACATTACCCGAAGTATTATGAGTATGTCGCTATGGGAAGGAAGTATGTTGTTATGAAAAGGAAGTATGTTGTTATGAAAA
>Ga0105353_1001399_pt1 | contig 12017 bp, 8 predicted proteins | sample EN1Hudsemesocosm_2_FD_83657 | JGI IMG/M metagenome (GOLD analysis project Ga0105353, IMG submission 83657) | Methane-oxidizing microbial communities from mesocosms in the Hudson Canyon - EN10B Hudson Canyon | ecosystem: Environmental > Aquatic > Marine > Cold seeps | place: Hudson Canyon...
AGTCTATATCACTTTTTTACGTGAATGGCTCAAACGACATGTGTTTGGTATTGATAAAGACTTCGAGAAGTTTGTTTTAAATTCAGAGTATAAATAAAGAAAATCAATTACTCGTAAGTTCAGTTAAAAACTGTCCAGATAGTTTACCATACCAGCGTTTAAAGGCACGGTAAAAGCTACTAGGTTCTGCAAAACCCAGTAAGTAAGCAACTTCTTTCAAAGAAACCTCCGCATGATGGCAAATTCAAGGGCTTTGTGGCAGAATTCATTCGATGTCTCTTGTTGTTTTTTACTTTGTCTAGACAACAAGTATTTTACCACAATGAGGCATCAACCTTCTTTAAATCATCAAGTTACTTTGTCTTTACTGCCTGTTTTGAATCCCGAAACTTGAGTAAATAACCCCCCTCTTTTGCCAAAAAAAAAGAACGCATCATAGTCAGTTGAGCCATCCGTACTGGTTATGCTTAGGCTGGTAAAAAGTTTTTTTCCTGCAATATCAGTAGTGCCAGCCAGATAGAAACCTCGTGAATCATAAGTTGGATTGATGGTGACGGTTTGTTCTCGATCAGGATGCGTCTCCGCATTTTTAGTGGTGATATTGATGATGCCATTGATTGCACCAGGGCCTAGCGTGGAAGGGCCTGAGCCTCTTAATACTTCAATTTTTGCAATATCGTCTAAATTCCAATTTTACAGCTCAGACACAACTCCATAATGGGTGAACTGGTTCATCACTTTGTTATTGACCAGTAACAAGGTTTTATAGTTACGGTCAATGATGATGCCGCGCATACCGATAATCGATCCAACAACCCCTTCCATCCAGATCATGCCAGGTAAATAAACTTCAAGTAAGTCGAGTAGATTTCTAGCGGGGGGTTAAACGAATATCGTCTTGTTCGATAGTTGTAAGGGAAAACGGAAGCTTATAGCGTTCTGTTTCACTCAAGGTACCAAAATTTACTTTGAGATTAACCAATTCTTCGAGGGACATCTCAAATATTTGTTTCTGGTCTGTCCATGCGAAGCTGGATAAGCCAACCAGGATAATCATTATTAGAGATATTAAGAGATTGGTTAAATGGATTGGAGAAAAATTGAAATTTTTCATAACAATAAAGCCGCCCATCAGCAATGCCCGGTTAAAATGAGCCAGAAGTAATCTTTGAAGTCGTTCGTGATCACAAGATGAAACGGCCATGAGCTTAGATCAACTCACAACCATTGAGTTACGCTAGATGTTGCATTCTACTTGGCTACCAACAGGCAAGAACAGACTACTTTTTTTTCAACATTTCTTTTTCTTCTTCATGGTCGGTATACTGAAGCGCTGTTTCCCTAAACAACTCATGGATCTCTTCAAATATATCGACCATCAGGGGATCAAAATGGATACTGCGGTTTTCCAAAATATATTTTACTGCCTCAGAATGAGGCAGCGGTGGTTTATACACCCGTTTACTAATCAGGGCATCATAAACATCGGCGATGGCCATTAACCTCCCTGATATAGGAATTTTCTCACCTTTCAACCCATACGGATAACCACTGCCATCCCATTTTTCATGATGTGATTCTGCAATCTCATGAGCATATTTTAAGAAAGAATCTCGCCCCAAACGCTTCTCACAGGAAATGATCGCGTCCCGTCCAATAATCACATGTTCCTTCATCCGCTCGAATTCATCTTCCGTCAGTTTTCCAGGCTTAAGCAATATGCTGTCCTGAATACCAACTTTCCCGATATCGTGTAGCGGCGCTGAACGATATAAGGCTTCAATTTCAACGTTATTAAAACAGCCTGAGAATTTAGGGTGTTTTTGCAAATGTTGGGCAAGAATTTTGACATAATTCTGGGTGCGTTTTATGTGGCCGCCGGTTTCCGGGTCCCTGTATTCTGCCAGAGATGCCATGGCATGAATGGTGATTTCCTGGGTCAATTGTAGTTGACGAGTGCGGGTTTCAACTAGTGCTGACAGTTTATCCTGGTACTGTTTCAGGCCTATATGGGTCTTTACTCTGGCCCTCACAATGCAAGGAACAATGGGTTTTGCAATATAATCTACCGCCCCCAGGTCAAAGCCATGCATTTCGCCAATCTCATCGTCTCTTAGGGTGACAAAGATAACGGGAATATCTCGGGTTCTTGCATCATCCTTTAGCCGTCGACACACTTCATAGCCATCGATACCCGGCATAACAACATCCAGCAGAATTAGATCAGGATAGGGTTCCCTGAGTGCAAGTGCCAGGGCACGTTCGCCATCCGTTTCTGCGACCAAAACATACTCATGTTTGAGTACTTCAATCAGTGCCTGAATGTTTTCAGCTGAGTCATCAACAATAAGCACTCTAGGTTGGTGTATTTCAGAAACCATATCAATTCAATCGACCCTGTAATTGTTCCAATGACTTTAGTATAGCTAAAGTATTGAAAGACTCTAGCTGATCCTGCATTTTAAGATAAAAAGCATCGCATTCATGTTGTTCCAGAGCATCTCTTAATCCGATCAAAGCAGTCCTGGCCTGAACGATGTCAGTTTGCACCAAGTTAGCAAGTTGATCTAGCTCTTGAAGTAGTGTTTCTTTGTTCATCACGGCCTTACTTTCGCTGTGTGAAAGCTCTGTCTGCTTTTTACTGGTTTCATCCAGCACCATCCCTATAGCCGCCAGCACTTTTGTAAGCTCCTCCTCTAGTCTTTTCACATGAATCCGAGCTTGCCCGAAGTCTTTCTCATGACAGGCAAGCTCGACTGCCCCCGCATGCTGAGCTAGGCCTTCGGCACCAATATTGGCACTGGCACCATTAACCGTATGCACCAGCTTTAGAACGGCATCATAATCCGTAATATCAATAGCGGATTGAAGCTTAATGATGGTTTTTTGGTTAGTTTTGGCAAACAATTTAAGGATATGAATATAGGCATCAGCATCATTACCCACTCGATCGACACCGCTGGCAATATTCATACCGATGCATTCTGCCAGTGGCCGCAACAATGAATTCCCGGATGCTGCCCTTACCAGAGGGTCTTCTTCTGGAAGTACGATTTCTACTAGTTTGTTCTCTATCTCAGGCAACGCTTTTCTGGAGGGGACAAATTGCTTTGGTTTTATCCAGGTGTGCAGTATTTTTTTAACTGCATCAGGACTAAGAGGCTTGGTGATATGGTCATTCATTCCTGCCTGCAGACTTTTCTCCTTATCCCCAACCATTGCGTGAGCCGTCATTGCTATAATGGGCAGCTCAATCAAACGATTCAATTTTGGACTTGTGCTGCCCAATTTCCGAATTTCCCTGGTCGCGTCTAAACCATCCTTCACCGGCATTTCGATATCCATAAACACCAGGTCATAGTGTTGCTGCTGAACCCGAGTTACGGCCTCACCGCCATCATTGGCAATGTCGACTCTAAACCCGGCCCTTTGGAGAAATTCTCCCGCCACCTGTTGATTCACTGCGTTGTCTTCTACCAATAGAATATACGCTCCCTCGATGGCCTTGAGATCAGCCTGACTAATACTTTGGGCAGAATCAAATGGACTCGTTTTACTGATTTTTTTGTTAAACGCGATTAAAGCCGAATCCAATAACATGGAGCGACTAACTGGCTTAATCAGAAAAGCACTGACCCCTTCCTTCTTTGCCTGTAACCGAAACTCATCGCGACTATGGATAGTCACCATGATAAATTTGGGCAATGGCTTTAATTCTGGAATCTGTTTGATTTTCTGAGTTGCTTTCAAGCCGTCAATTCCTGGCAACTCCCAATCCATCAGAATGAGTCTGTATGGTTGAGTATGGGCGCAATGCGCTACTTTTTTCATCGCTTCCTCACCGGAAGAAGCGACATCGGGAAGAAAACCAAAATCCCGGAGCGCTTCCCCGAGAATACTTCTCATCGCTTCACTGTCATCAACTATCAATACCTTCATACCCGCCAGTTCAGATGGAATCCTGTGGCGCGCTACGTCTGCCTCAACAACTACCTCTGAGCAAAAGGTAAACTGGAAATTACTGCCTTTACCTGGCGTACTGTCAGCCCAAATCTTACCTCCCATCAATTTGGTTAACCTAAGGCAAATCGAAAGCCCTAGGCCGCTACCGCCATACCTTCGTGTTGTGGATAAGTCTGCCTGGCTGAAGGGCTGAAACAACCGATCAAGCTTTTCATTACTCACCCCTATGCCTGAATCCTCTACTGAGCATTTCAAAATAAGCCTTGAAGACTGTTTTTCAATTAGCGTTACCTCAACAATAATCTCTCCTGTTTCTGTAAACTTTATCGCGTTGTTAACCAGATTAACGATAACTTGTCTCAGCCTGAGCATATCAGCCTTAATTTGTATCGGAACGCTTGATGCTGCATGGAATATAAGTTCCAGTCCCTTCTCTTCTGCTTTTCCTGCGACCACACTGGCTACATCAGCGAGTAAGTCATCGATATAAAAAGGGATGGACTCAAGCACCATCTTGCCTGCTTCGATCTTGGAGAAATCCAGTATGTCATCAATAATCCCTAACAAGGCAAGAGCTGCCCGATGGGTTTTGCTAATGTAATCTTTTTGTTGATGTGTGAGATCCGTCCCTAAAGCCAGATCACTCATACCGATGATCGCATTCATGGGAGTACGGATTTCATGGCTCATACGCGCCAGAAAATCGCTCTTCGCAGCGTTAGCATCATCCGCTGCATTCCGGGCCTTTTTAAGCGCATTGGCGGCTTTACGTTTTTGGACGTAACTGGAGATCGTAACCAGGAGCAAGACTATCGTCAGCCCTGCGACAATAAACATCAGTGTCAGCATATTACTCTGAGTTTCAATCACAGCACCCTGGTCTTTTAAGGCCTGTTTTTGCCTTTCTATTTGGCTGGAGTGTTCTTCGATCTGACGGTTCTGCTGTTTTAAAATGGTTAAATTACTGGCAACCTCCTCTTCAAGGATGATTTTAACTTGCTCTCTCGTTAGCAGGTTTTTCTGTTTCTCAGCCAATTCAAGCTTTATTGACGCCAGTTCACTTTCTTTTTTGGCGAGTTCGATTTGCTTGGTTTTAAAGTATTTATTAGCAACATCAAGCTTGTCTTGGTTCTCATTTAGCGCTTGAGTTAATTGCTTGGATTTATTGGCTGTAGATTTTAAAGTCGACTCCAACTTAACGAGAGCCATTTTTTGATTGGATATTTCGGCATTGCGCTTGTTGATTTGCTGACGAAGTTTGCCGGCCTGATTCTGTGACGCTACAACAGCCTTTTTACTTGTGGTCAACTTTCTCAGTTGAGACTGGATTTCTTTCGCCTGCTCGAATAGTTTCTTTTTCTGCTCCCCCAGACGTGACTTTACTTTCAGCAGGTCAAGCTCGGTCTCCTTATACAAAACCGCTACGTCCAGCTCTGTGCCCCCAAATAAGATAATGTCCGGGGACACTATTAAGCCCTCATAAAGCACATTGGCTTTGTTCATCTCAAAAGCAATAATGTTCTTTTTAGGTGTTGTCAGATTAATCATGATGCTGTGCTTTTGAGTATTAGCTTCCGTAATCAAGAGGGTACGACTACCTAAAAGCGCGACTGAAATTTCTTTTATTTTTTCGTTTAATGAGGGCGAAATCACCAGCATATTCGCTTGTTTGGCAGTCAACAGATCCTTATATCGCCGCACCTCAAGCGGCAGCCCTCTAATTACAAGACCTCTGGACAATCGCTTGAAGCGCTCATAGAACGCACTGTTGTCAACATAAGAACTACGACTAGAAGAGCCTGCATAAAAACCAACTATTAGCGTCTGAAGTTGGTCTTCTTCCGGCCATTCGATATATTTCAGAAAGTTATTTAGATAAGCACTTTTTATTGTTTCAGGAGACGTTTCAGTTTTAGCCCAAAGGTTTGAAGAAGAGCAAAGAAGATAAGCAGTTAGAAAAACAAGGGGGACAAGAAACATCGTCCGCGAGGAGGACGGAAGCACACACCCAAGCAGTGCGCTGGCTCTATGGCCGGGAGCATGGATTTGACTACTCAATTTTCCCATTAATGGGGCTCCCCTATAATCCTAAAAAAGAAACAAAAAAAACGTAACTATTTCAAGCGACGTCAGATGTAAGCAACCGTGTCTGAGCAATGGTATAGCGCGCGATAGTAAATTGTATTAATAAATATCGGCTAACACATTTATCTAGATCAAATTAAAATTCCCAGGTAACGCCTAATAACATTTCTCTACCCCTATTTGGAGTGCCTTCCGCCGGTGCTTGTTGAAACGTAGGCGTTCTAAAATCCTCATCCAGTAAATTTTTTACCTGCATGAATCCCTGCCACTCGTCATGAAAGTCATAACTCACTTTGGCGAATAACGACCAATAAGCATCCAAGACGACGCGGTTCGTATCATTCGCGCCAAGTGCTTTTTCACGTTCATCGGTATAAGTGGCTATCAGGTTACCGTGCCAATTGCTATTTTGATAATTCATCATCATTGAAGCTTGATTATCGGCTTCACGAAAGGATAGGTCGGTATTGGTCGCAATATGTGTCAGAGTGCTACGTATCAACAAGCTGTCATTTAATTGATAGGCTATCTCCAATTCAATCCCCTTAGTCGGATCTTGATCGATATTTTGAAATTGGCTTCCGATGGGGGTGGAAGTGTTGACAATAGAGTTATCATAGTGGCTTTCAAAATACCCTAATACGATACTGAGGTCCGTCCACTGACCAATCCAAATCAAGTCCCATGTTTTTACGGTTTCAGGCTTGAGATTCTGGTTGCCACGTCTGACAGGGTTATTTTGAAGAAATTGCTCCTGTTCTGAAGGAGCGCGAAAGGCTTCACCATAGAGCAGTTTCAGGCTATGGTGGGCATTGAGTTCATGCACCAGACCTATTCGCGGGCTCAGCTCTGAACCGATTTTTGAGAAATCATCATAGCGTAAACCCAGCGTTAACCGCGTCGAATTGTTCAGCTGCTGCTGATACTGTCCATAGAGCCCTAAAATATTTCGTTCAGATCCTTTTAGAATTAGGGTGGTAGGCTGTAAGCTGCCATAGAATGTAACGGGCTTTAGAGCACCATTTAATACATCCGTAAACTCGCCCAGGTCAAAGTTATTCGATGCGTACGCATCTTGGATTTTGATGTGTCGAAACTCAATACCAAATTGCAAAGCACGCTCATTATCAATTTGCCAATCGTTGTGCCATTGCACACGGCTTTCTTTCGAATCGTTAAAGTCCGCGATGAGGAGTAGAGGATCATTGCTGGTGCTGATAGGCGGCGCAAGTGCGCCGGGAGCCGTAAGCTGGATAGATAATTCCAAATCGTTATATGCATGGCTAAGCCATAGCCAGGAATTAATCGATGACCACTCAAAATTTTGTTTTAGTGACACCGCCGTATAAGCTGCTTCGATATAATTAAAGCTATTAGATAAGTTACCTACGTTAAAAAAGTTATCTCCTAAGGTGCGGTGATGTTGTAACTTAAGTAGTGTGTCATTCCAGCTTATTTTTATATCTATGTCACGCAATTCCCTTGGGTCATCAGTATCAATTCGGCCAGCACCAAAACTATCCTGCTCAAAAAAATCGTCACCGTTATCCTTCTCAATATGAGTCAATAAATCAATCGTCACCACCTCAAATGTTTCCGATAATATTAAAGCACCAACGCGTCGATTCAGGCTACCATACGCCAAGTTCAGTTCATTGCTATTGGATCGCGTTACGATGTTGATGACGCCCATCATGGCATTGGAACCATATATCGCCGCACCAGGCCCTCTAATAAACTCGACCCGTTCTATAAACAGCAGAGGATACTTGGCGATTACCGTGGTGCTTCCATTTACTCGGGGATCATCCAGACGCTGACCATCAATCATAATTAAAACTTCTGAAGAGTCGCTTGCTATGCGCCGTCCGCGGGCAGAAAATGGAGTAAACACTGAGGACTCAGCTGAGCGATAAGATTGAAAGCCTGGCACCAAGTTCATTAGCTCATCCAGGCTGTCCAGCCCCATTTGTTGGATTTCATTATGGCTAAATACGGTGACGGCAGAAGGTACAGTATTAATATTTTCGTCGGTATGAGTCGAGCCATAGACAGTGACCTTCATAAGCTCTTCAAACGTCAAGGAAAAGTAGTCAATTTCTTCGGCCATTAGTGGCATGGTACTGAAAACACAAACACTTAAAACAGTTATGCGAGTGATAAATGATTTAGCAACTTTTAAGAGCATAGTTCATACCTCCTAGACCTACATATCTAACTAATTGTCCTAAATGCCCGTACCATAAAGTTTAGTCGATAAAATATTATTTACACGCTCCCCCCTAATAAGGTGAAGTCTTAACAATTGTACTGACGAACCGTGTCCCAAAAACGCGATTTTCTGAAGGTTCGACTATAGACGAAGGGAATGCCTGCCCCCAAAAGATACTGCTAGCGTGAAAAACTGTGCATTACCATAAGACAAGGACAAACCTGTGTACAAATAATCTGTTTTCTTCAACTTAAGCAACATGCCCAACTCCCTATGATAGACATTCGACTGTTGCCATACGAGCCTAAAAATCTAATTTTTACCCGCGTTGTGGCAATTCAGTACTTCACAGCAAGCTTGACTTAATCAAAAATCACCGGAACTATTGTGAAAATACTACCTTTGCCAGTTTTCAGACGGAGTAGTCCCATCATGTTCATTTTTCGATTTCAAATAGGGATACTCATTAAGATATCTGCGGCTTAAACCTCCTCAGTGATAACGTCACCTCACTTAATAATATTTGATTCTTGGCCAGCACTTTCAAGTACCAACACAGACCGTTTTTCACTAACTTTCCTGCTATTGCAAACAAGCGATTTCTTAACGTGGGAGCTCCGCAGCGACTTAAACTTTCTGGCAATAATTCACGCAGTAACACCAAGGGATTTAAACTGTCACAAGTTTTGAGCAAAAAACATAGGGCATTGATTTAGTTAATATTTACAGCATCACATTCAGATTGAAAATCCTCATATCCTTGGCTAGATTCCGAGACCGGGCACCATTATTTATCTTCAAAACCCGCTTTTAAAGCGGGTTTTGTCGTTTTAGACTATTACTTTATTTTTACCCTCCAAAGCAGCTGTGACCAAAACCTGACTACTTGGTAAGTTGTTCGCGGCAGCTGCTACTAAGATCTCAGGCGCCAAATGTGCATACCTACGAACCATCTATATTGATTCCCAACCATCCAATCCCTGAAGCACATTCAACGACGTACCATTCTGAACATGCCAACTAGCCCACGAATGCCTCAAATCATGCCAGCGAAAATCTCCGATCCCAGCATTCTGTTACGCGTTTCGCCACTCTGTATTGTTCGCCCTGCAAATTCGATTGCCTTCATAGCTAAAAAAAATAACGCTCATGTATAAAGCGATTCTGCCTCAACACACTTTTTAACCCATCAAGATGCTCAGTGCTTTACGTTCCATCAGTAAAGCGAAAGCACCTAGTAACCCTTAGCTAAACGCAAATTCGTTTAAAGTTTGGTTTTCGCTTCTCATTAAAAGCCGCGATACCTTCTGCTCCATCATCCGAGGCCGCACATTCGGCTATCAATCGCCCTTCCAATTCCATTTGAGTCTCTAAGCTATTACTAAAAGTATGCGTCATTAGTTTTTTAATGGCGCCGTTTGAGCCAGAAGCACCATTTGAAAACATTTTTGCGAGCGACTCTGCCTCAATCAAAAGCCTTTCATCAGGAACCACGCGATTAATGAGGCTCCAGTCAAGCGCTTCTTTGGATGTCAAAACACGATTTGTATACATCAAATCTTGAGCTCTGCGTATACCAACCAGTCTAGGTAGATAGTAAGAAGAGCTTCCATCTGGACTCAGACCAATCTTTGAGTATGCCATGGTAAAGCTCGAAGATTCGCTGGCGAAAATAAAGTCACCAGCAACAGCCAAACTAAAGCCTGCTCCAGCAGCCGCCCCGTTCACTGCCACAATAACCATCGCCTTCATTCTAGCAAAAGTGGATAATGCTAGATGAAGTTCATCAGCAAGGTGCTTTATATCTCTTGCTCGGTTTTCGCCGAAAGCAAACATCGCTTTAACATCGCCGCCCGCGCAGAAAAACCTTCCGCTACCCGTAATAATTACCGCTCTTATAGATGGGTCAGCATCAATATTCCTTGCAGCTTTAGCAAGCTCTTGGCACAGTACAGTATTCAAACAATTTGCATCGTTGGGCCTATTAAGTGTAATAGTAACCACATCGTCATTTTTAGAGTAAAGCAAGGTTTCGTAAAGGTTCATTCAATGGTATCCAAATTAATGTTCTATGTTATTAAGCTTTAGCCGAGAGAGCGTCACCGGAGTGACGCCAAGAAAGGAGGCTATTTGATATTGTGGTAGTACTTTTACAAGTTGTGGATACTCCCTACAAAACCACATGTAGCGACTCTCGGCATCGGCAAGTAATAAGCGAGCTTCACGTTTAGCATTTTTGAGAAAAGCTGATTTGAGTAAGTTCAACTCTATTTGAGCCCACTCATTATTTTCAGGACTCGTCGCACTGAGAGCTTGATAGTTAGCAATCAATAACTGAGTGGATTCGAGACTCTGAATATTAAACTGGCAAACAGAATGGTTGGACAATGGTGATATCACCTCCCCACACGCATAAAAGTGCTGGTTCACTTCACGTCCTTTTGAATCAAGATAATAGACTCGCAATACACCTTCATGAATGAAACAGAAATCTCGCCAGCTTTCTCCCGCTTTAACGATGTGCTCGCCCTTGTGCAAGAATTTATGAGAAAACTGCGACCCGAGTTGGTCCCATGTTTTCAATTCCCCTCCTAGTTTAGACTCAAACGTTTGTCGAAGATGCTCAATTCCCAGGCTGTCCAAATGATACTCCTTCAACTATATCCACAACAAAACGCATGAGCGTGCCTTCATTTAGATAAAGACAACATTTCACCCACTTTTTTATGGACTAAATTGATCGCTTGCAGCGGACGAATCATCACTTTGAAGTCAACTATTTTACCGCGTTCATCACATCGGATGATGTCCACCCCATTAATGATGATGCCGTCAATCTCGGTGCTAAATTCAAGCATGGCGTTCATTCCATCCAACACTTCTCGTTTATATACAAAAGCCTCATTCTTGAGTACCGATAATGCACTCTCTAGATACATACTTGTACGTTTCTTACCTTCCTGCGGCGTATGTACCACTGGGGAATGGAACACTACATCATCTGCTAGAACCTCAGCCAAAGCCTCTTCACTTATATTCTCGATGGCTTGGTGCCAAGACTTAATCGTACGCTCAATCATAAAACCTCTGCTAGCCATTGCTATTGAGTTTTTCTATTAGTGTGTTTTTCTATAAGCTGACATTATTGTACTGCTTATCCTTCAGTTGATTAATTTTTTCAAAATTGAAGTCAAGACCCTTAAATGAAACTATGCGAGATTCCTTTTCATTTAAGGGAGATGAGCTGAATTGAAAGAGTGTAATCAACATTATTTTTGCTTGTTAAGAAACCGGGTTCCGATATCCCATTAACCGGCACGCTTTTGTAATAATTGATTTGGCGATTCCCTCGATGGGTCCATCAGCATCCACCAGACCGGATAAAACAGCATAAACTGTCCCCGTAAACCCAAGCTTCTTAATAAACAATGCGGTTAACTCATTTTCCAATTTTTTCATGGTTCGCTGTTTTTTAGGTAATCTAAAAACCTGTTCAGTAAGAGCTATCTCGATTTTATCCGGATCAGTCACATGTCGAAGACCACACTTCACTTGCATGAGTGAGGTAGAATTAGCCATTACAATAGCTGCCATGAGTTGATTTGAATTCATTTTTTTCTCCTGTTAATCTAACAATCTAGCAGCATGAAAACCTTCATGAACGGCATCGAGGATTTTTCTTGGGGAAGAACAATCTCCAATTCGAATAAACTCTTCAGACAAGCCTTTTAATTGTTCCGACAGGTCTCGATTTGGC
>Ga0105353_1001401_pt1 | contig 12008 bp, 7 predicted proteins | sample EN1Hudsemesocosm_2_FD_83657 | JGI IMG/M metagenome (GOLD analysis project Ga0105353, IMG submission 83657) | Methane-oxidizing microbial communities from mesocosms in the Hudson Canyon - EN10B Hudson Canyon | ecosystem: Environmental > Aquatic > Marine > Cold seeps | place: Hudson Canyon...
AGACTTGTTTGTTTAGGTGGTTATACCTCTGATGAGAGTTACCTCAACGGTGATAGTGTGCTTCGCATTGCCGAAATGAATGGAGTGCAAGCCTTGCATCCGGGTATCGGTTTTTTATCGGAAAATAGTCTATTTGCACACCAGTGCTTAGCACAAGGCTTGAACTTTGTTGGCCCTTCGCCTGAAAGTATGAAAGCAATGGGCGATAAGTCGAGAGCTATTCATACTGCCATTGAATTAGGTGTGCCGGTTGTACCCGGTAGTCATGGCTTACTGCTTAATATTGAACACGCAGAGGAAGTGGCGGCTGAAATCGGATTTCCTGTCATTCTCAAAGCAGCACATGGCGGCGGTGGCAAAGGAATTATGGTCGTTGAAAAAGCGGAAGAGCTTAATGAGTATTTTCATATGATCAAAGCTGAAGCGCGTAGCAGCTTTGGTAGTGGTGATATTTACCTTGAAAGGTTAGTAACGCGCTTTAGGCATGTCGAAGTACAGCTTTTAAGGGATCGATTCGCTTGTACCCGTATTATAGGTATTCGAGATTGTAGTGTGCAGCGAAATAAACAGAAAATCATCGAGGAATCCATCTCTACTGCGTTACCCGAAAATCAAGAAAAAATTGCCCGAGACTCTGCCTATAAGTTAGCGGAAGCTTGTGATTATCATGGCGCAGGCACCGTTGAGTTTATTTATGATCTAGATAGAAACACACTCTATTTTATGGAGATGAATACCAGGTTACAGGTTGAACACCCTGTTACTGAGTTGGTTAGTGGTGTCGATATTGTTAAAGAGCAGTACCGTATTTCGATGGGTAAACCCATTAATGACATCGTGATTGAGGAAAAGGGCTATGCGATTGAAGTGCGTATTAATGCAGAAAGTGTCGCAGTGGAAGGCGGGGAATTAAAAGTAGTACCCACACCAGGATTGGTAAGTAAATGTTTGTTCCCGAAAGTGGAAGGCGTCACTCATATAGTCACCATTGATGATGGAAAATCGATACCACCATTTTATGATAATTTAATCGCACAAATAATCGTGCATGCAGAAAATCGTGAAGACGCCATCGCAAATATGATCGAATACCTGACAAACGTAGTCATTGAAGGTGTTAGTACAAATATAGCGCTTTTGCAGGTTATCTTGGGCGATACAATATTTTTGTCGGGAGATTACGATACAGGTTATTTACTGGGCTTAGTGGCTAGAAACATAGAGGCCCTCCAAACGCTCAAAGTAAGAACGAAGGATACAGAGCTAGATGACTTTTTCGCTATAAATGTTGAAGGGTCTCAAGAGCTAAAGGTGTTCGCTCCCTCTACTTGTATTGTCTATCGATCAGCGTCGCCCGATCAGCCGGCCTATATCGAAGAAGGCGATATCATCACTGTGGACCAAACACTCTGTCTATTAGAAGCGATGAAAATGTTTCAGCCCCTAAGCCTGTCTGATTTTAATCAGCATGACAGAGAAGTTTACCCAGAGGATAGTAAATACAAAGTTACCCATATTAAAGGTGTGGCAGACCAACAAGTGAATCGAGGTGATCTGCTATTTGTAATTGAACCGGTAAAGGTTGAAGCCTGAACCATTTTTTTAAAACTTAAATAGAAACCAAATGGAGAAGAGATATGTCAGATATCGAAGCACGTATTATAAAAGTAATTTGTGAGCAGCTAGATGTTGAAGCATCTAAGGTAACTACGAGTGCAGATTTTATTGAAGACTTAGGCGCAGACTCGTTAGATACCGTGGAGTTGGTTATGGCGTTTGAAGAGGAGTTTGACGTTGATATTCCTGACGATATGGCCGAGAAGATCAAAACCGTAAACGATGTGGTCGCGCTAGTGTCAACAAAAGTCGCAGCATAAAAAAATACCGGGGTTAGGGGGAGTCTGTTTTTTGCAGATTTTCTCTATATCCTTTTGGCGTCTCACCACTCCAGCGTTTAAACGCTCGACTAAATGCACTTAAATCACTGAAACCAAGTGAAAAAGCAATTTCACTTAATGAACGCTCGGATTCTTTAAGTTGTTCTTTTGCAGAGGTAAAACGAACGTCTTCTAATAGCTCCTGAAATGAAATCCCTTCAGCTTTTAATTTACGATATAAGGTTTGTCTACTGGTATTTAATTGTTCTGCAATATGATCAATATCCGCTTCACCTTGACTGATCGCTTGTGTAATAAGCGCTTTCACCTTGTCAGCGTAAGAGCGACGAAGGAGCTTCTTTAGTAGGTTGTTTGCATATTGCAGTGCTGCGTTGCCTACATATGGGTTTCTCTGTTTGGGGACTAAGTCTAAATACTTCCGATCAAAAACAATTTGACAGTAATTCTGGTTAAAATTTAACGCGCAGTTAAATACTTTTTTATAGTGCTCTATGTGGTCTGGTTGAGCGTGTTGAAACTCAACGGACTTCCATTGAACATTACTGTCAAAAAATGCTTTACCTCGATGCAGTACTAGCGTCATTGTACGTTCCATATCAGAGATGCAGTAATATTCAGGGTTTAGGTGAATAAAACGTAGGTAAGCGTTTTGCTGATCGGTTTCTAATGTCAGCGAAATAGCCTCATTTACGATGGAAAACAAACGGATGAATTCTTTCAGGCCGTCACCCATATTTTGACTATTAAACATGACATGCCCAACAAGGCCAATTTTGGATGTGTTCAGTATCTGGCCTAACTCTAAGCCGAGGGCAGGGTTGTTGGTGATGGTAAGCGCTGTTTTCCAAAGCGTCTGGTATTGATCTAAGGGGAGTCGGCTATCTTGTTGGTCGAGTAAGGTCAGGTCAACCCCAGAGATTGCAGACACGCGCTCTTGACTAAAGCCATAATCTTCCAATAGTGATACAAGTGCTAACACTGATGAGCAACCGATGCTTGGGCAAGAATTATTCAATATTGTCACCATACGGGCTTGATATTGATAAGTTAATAGCCTGACTGAAGCCTGGCACCGTCATATGTTTATTGTCGATGATGATTTTTGTTTCATCAATCATGCTTTCACCAAATTTATAGATTGGTGAAATTTCGGCAAACAATGCCATGCTTAAACCTCGAAGATGAAATCTTGAACGATAATATGAGCCTTGTCCAAACCTGCTAAAGCCTACAGTTACAGCTAGTCGAGTATCTATAATAACCTTATTTACGATGTTTATAGTTCAATCTATTAATCAGTATACTGAGGGTGATCATTATCAGTGATACCGATTTGGCCAGCTATATAGGGTATAGAGCCAAAGTTGATATATGATGAGGATGTGGCCTAACTATCCCACGAAATGACTAAATGATCGGTGGTTGTATGTGTACTTATTATCGAAATAATTGAAGCTCTATAAAATAAAGGGTTAATATTGTGTTTAAGTAATGTGGGTCGACATTTAAGAGGACTTTTAATGATTTTCGAAGGAGGTCTCAATCGAGGTATTGTTTAGTAAGTTTGTTTTGAAGGTTTAGTGCTTTTGTGGGATTGTTTGATCTATGCTTTGTACGATCACCCAATGTGCGACATATAATGTGTTAGTTTAATAACGTTAGATTCAAGCCTATTTTAATTAGTTATTAACCCGCTATAAAAGTAAATACTTTTAGGTAATTCAGTTATATCTGTTTGCCGGGTTTTGTACCTTGCTCATAATTTTTCTTAGCTCTCTGTACGGTCGATGGGTTAATGCTAAGCTTAGTGGCTACCTTTCTTATAGATAGGCCGCTTGCTAATTCTTTTAGTATTAATTCGTCACTGATTCTCTTTACTCCACCTTTGTACTTGCCAGCTTTCTTTGCTTTCGCGATACCTTCTCTTTGTCTTTCTAAAAGCATTGCGCGTTCAAATTGATATACGCTTCCTAGTAGGTTAAGCATAAGTTCTGACATCGGTGAAGAATTAACGCAATTAAAGGTAAGGTTCTCATTATGAAATGTAACAGCAATCCCTCGATCATTTAACGTTCTAATTAAGGAATTTAGATCTCCTAAATTTCGAGCAAGCCTATCTATAGATTGCACATGGATTTGATCACCCTCTCTTACATAGTTGAGCATATCAACTAGGGCCGGTCTATTAGTATCAGCTCCACTTACTGTGTCTTCAAATATTTTATCAAAGGTGATAGTTGTATTGGATAGTTGCTCCCTGGTATTTTGGTCAGATGTACTTATTCGTTTATATGCAACTTGAGAGACTTTGGGGTCTAAGTTGCTAAGCTCCAACTGGTTGTGTTCATCAGTGAAAGTCATGACTGTTATATCTCAGTAATTAAAAGCAGAGTTAGAGTGGACTTGTATGCAAATACATTTAAGATCCAGAATTATATTTCGCCCATATTTCGAGTGCAATGTTAATGTATTAGAAATATAGAGATGTTTAGTCTTTATCGAGGATTCAATTGTATGGTGTGCTTATCGGGTTACTTTTCGTCATGGTTGAAGACAACTACAAAACTCTTTAACTTAAGTTTTTTGTATATCATCTAATACTGTGTGTTCTGATATCTTTTAACCAGCCACTAAGATCACCTGGCGTAGCTACAGAGTACTTAGCTCGTGAAATACCAGTGTAAATTTGGTTTATTGTCTTTGAAATATCTTCTTTGCCTGTGCTTGGTAAAGATAAAATATCAGAAAGTAATATTACATTTTTAAATTCGTGATTCTTCGCGTGCTCTATCAAACCTATTGTGTAGGAGTCTGACTCGAGTGATTTAGCATTAGTGCAAATGTTTTCCCATTTAAGGTGTGAAAGGCCAGACTCCATTAAATTGATTAATTTATCAAAAGTATCACCCTGAAATTTTTGTTGAAATTCATCCCAGCAAGTGATGTTCTTTAGTAAATAATGTTTTGTCCACTGCACACTGCCTGAGTATAGTTCAATGCATTCTGAGATTAATGATTTAACCTGCGGTAACGTAGAGTTAAGAACGTGGACTTTAGCTCCACGCGAATCAAGTTCCTGAAGAACAAGAAATACTTGCCATAAATCAGTAGTCAGAAATGTAGTTGGTTTATCAGGGATAAAAAATTCATCATAAGAGCTGATCTCGGTATCAATAGACTTCGCACCATGGAAAGGTTCGCCTACTTTGACCGGGTGAGTCTCAAGAACTTCGTTATAAAGAGAATTTACTTGTTCTCCCGCTCTATACGAATATGACATTTCTTTTCTTCTAACGGCCTGAGTTCGTCGTCGATGTTTTACTATTGATCGGCCAAATGTTTGATAGTCATCACCGAAAGTTAAAATGGCTTGCTGGCTTCGATCTATAATTTGAGCCATAGGTGTCGATAAATCATGCGCTTCATCAATAACAATTGTCTGATACTTTGCAGGAAATACTTCATCCGTTAGCGATAGTTGTTTGATAGAATGAAAGGCTCTGAGGGGTAATGGCGATCTATCATCTGGTTTTGGGTTTATAGTCATAAACCACATCCTTTCCGCAGCCGATACAATCATTAGGCGGTCCGCTGTCGCTAATTTAATATGCTTTGGAATATGCTTTTCTGTGATAGTTAAATCACCTTGTAAGCAAAAAGATCGGACCGTAGATTTTACGTAATATGCTGACCATTCCGGAGTCAGATTACCAATTTGGACCATACCTAACTTGTTAAAAAGCTTAGAAAAGGATATGTCGTAACTCATTTTAGTGCGAAAGAAACCTGAATTCTGCCCTTTAAATAAACTTGCGCTCAAAATGCTATTTGCCAATGCGCCAAAGGTCATATATTGATAATTACCACCGACTTTCGATTTAATAGCTTGGATCTGGGAGTATGTGTGTGCAGCAACTAGGACGGATTTGGCGGGTAAAGATTGAAGGATTGCAGCAATGACGTGAGTTTTCCCTGTACCAGCAAAGCCTTGCACGTCAAGTGACTCATCTTTATCTGCGAGATAAACTTGGACAATTCTCAGTTGATCTGGCGTAAAGCGACGATAAAAATTATTTGGGATTTCAAAAAAACTAGCCTCAATTAAGTCATGCTTTTGAGGGGCGTTAAGTTTCCACATACCCGCGCCATCAAGAAATTTGTGTTCATCTATTTCTTTTTGATTCATGAGTGCGAGATCAAGACCTGAAAGGATAGTTAAGGCTTTCTGAATGCTGGAAATTGATACAGTGTAGTTAACTAGTTGGCGCAAGTCTTTTTCAGGGATCTCTTTCGCATAACGGAAGAATTTTTCTAATGTGCGCTCAATGGCGTAAATGGAAAGTCCATCGCTATGTTTAAGTCTAGACATCACGCATAACGAACACATCTCCACAAAACCTAACCCATCGATGAAATCTGACATTGAAGTCATTGATGGGTTGGTGAGCAAACTAGTAATTTTTACTTGGCTTAATGGGTAAGCATGCATTTTTAAGATAAACACCTAGAAATATATATTAAGCTAGTCTAAAACCGAATTAGAAAAGCGTAAAGAGAGAATTACGCTAGAGTTTACCTTACAATTTTTGAGTGTCGATAGGGTACTGCTATTTACTTCAACAGTAACCACTATTTATTACAAGATGGCTATGCGCCCATAGCAGGTTTCGGTAATTGATAAGAATTGTTTGAGTAGTGAGGGAGGTTGTTATGGTTACAATTACATTATTCGTATTCTCATTTATATCTCATGCACCGAAGTTTTCTTTATAGTTATGAAGAAGCCTCTGTGATAGTTTAATAATACCCCTTAGTAAGCTCTTTCAGCTTTTCTTCTCTCAAGATTGCAATTGTATTCCAGATCTTCTCAGATAGTTCAGGGTACTTGCTTTTAAATTGCCTAGAAAGCATAAGGTAATAGGGTTTCGTTTTAAGTGGTGGAAATACTTTTTCAATGGATTTTAGTCCACTTTTTCGTTGAATATGATAATCACCAGTTACATCCTGCAAGGCCAGTGCGTCGACTTTACCTCTGAGAAGGTTTGAAAAGTTCGCATGTATATCTCTCGCACTTAAAATAGGAAGTCCCATCTTTTTAAGATCCGCTTCAATAGAAAAGGCCACAGGTGTGCCTATTTTTCCTGTAAAACCCGATACTTTGTGGCCATCCCATGTAAACTTTGAGCCTTTCAAGCGATAAAAATGATAAGACATTGTGGTTAATCGACGACTAGGGTCAACTGCGCCATCCTTCCAAGGGTAGGTGCCTGCCGCTAGGCGCTGCTGGGAGAATGAACCATTAAAAATCCCATCTAGCTCACCTTCTTTAAGTTGGAGTAAGCATTGTTTCCAGGGGAATCTATAAAACTTCACTTTAAAATCTGGAATATAATCCTCAAGAAGTTTCACTAGTTCAACAGCTACTCCGGGTTTGGGTTCTAATATCTCAGAAGTATCCCCTACATAGTTGGGGTATTGGGAGGCATTCTCGTACGCGACTTTAAAAATTATCTCTGCGTGTGATATAGAGGAGCTAGTAACCAAAAAAAGCATAAGGAATAGAGTTTTGCAGAGCATAAGTCACCGCGTTCATATCCATTAATAATATGTTAATAAAGTATAGGTCAAGTTGACTAATTATCGAGTACAAATTGTTAAGTGACTAGGTCGAGATCTAATAACTATCACTGTGTTGCAATGCTTAACTGTACCCACTCTTTTTTTTCAGCGTTTTTGGGCCATTTGTACAATCAATTCCCGGGTGAGGCTGTTCAGTTCTCGCGATGGGTGTTCAAACTTCAGGCCTGCGTGATAAAGGTTAATATTCCCCATTTTGACGGGCTCTAGACGCACCACTCGAGCACGCAGTTTCAAAGTACAGGTCTCGTCGAGAGTGCTTATTATCGTCTCTAAAGACTGGCCGATTTGCAGTGGGTCGGGTACGGTAACGCCCAATCCACCAGCCGATATATCATCCAGCGTGGCGTGCAACTCATCGGGTCCTTCGAACTGTATATCCAGACGTTGAGTTAGTCTGGCGTGCTGCCTAAGACCGACACTGTCCTCAGAGTGCGCCAGCAGATTAAGTACATCTTCGAATTCGTCCTGGTCTTTGGTGGCTAAGCTCGAAAAGCGGATGGCGATACCTTCTCCCTGACTTTCTGATAATTTCCAAGTTCTGAGCACCTTAGCCTCGATGTTGATAGTGGAGGAATTAATGCCGGGCAACAGGACCCGTAAAGTGTCGCTGGAATGAGTGTGAGGTTTGTCTATGGTAATGGAGGCGCCGCCCCACGAAATATTTTGAAGCTGGGCGTTGATAGGATTATCGTGCCCAGTCCAGAGTAACTTAACTGGTGCAGTAACATTAATCCGCAGCTGTTTACGCTTATCAGACAGTTTTTCTTCGGGTGCTGCAGCTTCCTTGGGCGGGGCTTCTGCGGCGAGTACGCGAACCATCTCTAGCGCCTCTTCGATGATGTTCCTGCTCCCCATGAACAATTCCGCCTTGTCTTTGCTATTGCTCTTAGGCTTGAAGAATTCGGCGGATTCCCTTAGCGGTACGAAGTCATATTTCGCTCTGTGTTGCGCCAGACTCAACGCTAGCAAACGTATACAAGCGGCCTGTTCTTTCTGTGTTGTATCACTGAGGAGAATCTTTGCGCGCCCTGTCATATATGTGCCCTGATTGAACTTGCATGAAATTTAGCGTTTTAAAATCTGCAGCCCTACAGTCTGGCCGTTAAGTCTTAGTCTAGACTAGTGCAGCCGCCGGGCAACTCAAAATTAGCAAAAAAGAAAAAATACGAATTTTTATTGATTTCAGTCAGCTGAAGTTTATGAACCTCTGGCTTGCGAACACTGTCGCCTCTTGCAGCTCTTATGCTATAGGAGGCTAAGCTAAAAATTAATGATAAGAGCATCTAGGGGATTCTAATATTTTAGAAATTTCTTATTCTATAAATTAAATAGGCCTCTCTTTACCGCTTTTCGCACGTTTCTTATTATCAGGATCTATGTATGTTCTATCGGTTGTATCCATACTAGCATGCCCCAAATCTACTGAAACTTCTTTCAAATTTCTTCCGCGTTCAATTTCTATACTAGCTCCTGTATGTCTAAGAAAATGGGTTGATGCAATTGAGAGTTCTTTAGCTTCTTGATGATCAACTCTGTTCTTAGAAGATAATAATCGTTGAACTGTTATATCAAATATCTCCTGTATAATTCGGGTAAGTTGGCGCGATGTAAGACCTCCACGACCTTTGAATTTGTGGAGTAGGGGGCTTGTATCATTTTTTCCTGGAAAAGCATCCATACCTCTAAAGTTTCTATATCTTTCTAAATACTCTAGAAATGTATCGGGGACGGATACATCCCTTATTTTACGACCTTTACCGTAAACCTTTAGCCATGTGTCTTTGTCTTTATCTATCCAGAAATGCGACATTATTGGCGACCAATCATCACGCTCTGATAGCTCACTTACTCTTAGAAAAAGTACCTTTAGAGCGATAATGACAAACAATGAACGAATATACTTGTCATCCTGATCAGCTAAGTCGAGAGCAGTTTCTTTAACTTTTCCCCACTGACTCTCAGTTAACCGGTCAAATGATTTTACCTGAGCATCTTTAATTAAATGTTTACAGTCCTTCTTAGCGATTCCAGATGGGTTGCCATACACTAATTCAAGATCCATTAGGTGTTTGTAAAATGCCGAAAGGGCAGTAAAGATACTCAATAGCGATTCGCGGGATGGTTTATATTCTGAAATATCTTGAAGCTTACTGCCTATCTTTGTTTCATTAATGTCGTTGTCATATTCCAGGCCTTTAATAGATCGTAGTTTGAAAGGTTTCCATTTTTCACTTGGCAGATATATGCCTAGTGATGATATGAATCGATCTGAGTTGACTGTAGAAAACCATTCTTTAGGCGGTTTCATACAAAAGTCGATATATTCTAAAATTTGTGTTTTCTTAAATTTATCGATAGGCGTTTTTTTGATCAGACATGACCACAGGATGAAGCGCTCTATTTCGTTTCTGAATCGAATAAAGGTTGGTTTTGCTTTGTTCTTACCAATGAACATTAGAAATTCTTTTCCCCAGTCCCAAAGTAAATGCGCGAACTCTGAGTCGCTTTCTATAAATGACTTAATACTGGGATACTCAGAAAGATCAATAGAGACCAATTCATCGTAACTTGGGTAAAGAGGTGTTGGTAGTGGAAAAGGCATAAAGTTTACTCAAGATATTATTTAGTTGTAGTGTAGATGTTCTAATCTTATATGTCGAATACTGTCTAGTATTCGACATATAAGGCGTAAGCATTCCTGGGTGTGTCCCACTACTAGCAATAGATAGTTTGTATTTTTGATTTAAGACTACAAATAAATACGCACTCAAAAATACTCCGCCATCAATCTGATTTTAAAAAAATAAGAAAAAACAATCACCGAAATAGTTATTTAATAACAGCCATTAATTTTTTTTAGCTGTATCCAATGAATCTAATGAAGCTAGTGTGATTCAAGAAATAAAATAGTTGCGTGTAAAAGATTAACACCTGCCATATCAAGATTTAATGGCGAGCAATAATATGTAATGCATATTAGGTTCGCTCAAATAGTGCAGGCTGCATAAAAAAGTAGGTCTAAAAAAATTTAACAGATTGGCGAACCTGACTTGAACGAATTCAGTATTTATTTCTTAGCCAGAGCAAGGCTAGTAAAAAATAAGTTACGGTAACCAATGCTTATTGTGAAAGATATGAGTCTCATACTCCAGAGAAATCAAAACTCCTGCGCTAAATTTATCTGTCGAATAATTTAGCGCCTGTTGTGAATGTCATCCTTCTGAGAATTCAGCACTCCTTACGATAAAATATAGATCAATCGTTTTGGTGTTTGCTGTGTACAATATATCCTTTGCTATTGGATTCTTTAATCTCTGCTCTGTACAGCCTCTATTTAGAGTATTAATTTAAAATATACTTGTAGGTCACAACCTATATCCTATACTCTTTAGTATACGACATAGTGTAATGTATTCATTTATCATATACAGGCTCAAGTAATGCCCGTTCCAATTGCTTTACCGCTTTTCCCAACCTATAACGAACTTAAAAGTGTTGATTTTTTAGAGTATCCGCATTTGCATGCGTTATTAAATCAGCAACCTGATTGGTTTAATAAGCACTGGCTCTGGGCGCAGGAGTTTTTGTTATACATAGGTAGAAATAAATCAGAACATACCTTTTCCAGATTTAGAAACGAAGTCGAAAGGTTTTTGTTATGGACTTTTCTCATTAAAGAAAAATCGTTAGATGAACTAAGAAAATCTGACATATTAGAATATGCTGACTTTTGTTGGCAACCACCAGTTTCATGGATTTGTTTAGCTAGCTATGAAAAATTTATACCTCAGGCCGGTGTTTATATTCCGAATAAACAATGGGCTCCATTTCGTTTAAAGCTGGCTAAAGGCGATTCAGACGTAAAACCAGATAAGAATAATTACAGACCTTCACAGCAAACCCTTACGGCCTCATTTACTGCGATAATCGCTTTCTATAAATACTTAATGAATGAAGAATATTGTGCTGGTAATCCGGCGCAAATAGCAAAAAAAGATTGTAGGTACTTCATAAAAGATGCTCAGGTAAAGGAAATTAAGCGCCTAACTGGGTCTCAGTGGCAATATGTATTAGATGTTGCTGTTGAATTGGCCAATTCGGATCCGAATCATGAACGTAGCTTATTTTTAATTGCAGCCTTAAAAACGATGTTTTTAAGGATATCGGAGCTTTCTGAGCGTCCCGGTTGGTCTCCAAATATGGGGCATTTTTGGGAAGATGATGAAAATAACTGGTGGTTGAAAATATACGGTAAAGGTCGAAAAATAAGAGATGTAACGGTACCTGTTCATTTTATAGAGTTCTTAAAGAGGTACCGCTTATCAAGGGGCTTAAGTGGGCTTCCATCCCAAGGTGATACAACGCCTGTAATTGAAAAAATCAGAGGTCGAGGTGGTATGACATCGCGACAACTAAGCAGAATTGTACAAACCGTATTTGATCAAGCTTACGAAAAAATGAAAGCTAGCG
>Ga0105353_1001408_pt1 | contig 11982 bp, 7 predicted proteins | sample EN1Hudsemesocosm_2_FD_83657 | JGI IMG/M metagenome (GOLD analysis project Ga0105353, IMG submission 83657) | Methane-oxidizing microbial communities from mesocosms in the Hudson Canyon - EN10B Hudson Canyon | ecosystem: Environmental > Aquatic > Marine > Cold seeps | place: Hudson Canyon...
CACCAGCAAAGACGCCATCGTAAAAACCCGCTTCCAGCACGGCGAACAAGAAACCAATCACCCGTCGTATCAAGCATGGTCTTATGCCGCATTAATAGAAGACTACAACCAAACCGTGCGCGGCGAAGGCATTACCCTGAAGCCTTGTGCCTATTTTCATAACATGAAATCACGTAATTCCATGAATGATGACTTCTATGCCGACCACATAAAAAGACGGTATTTATCGCACTCGATACACGCAAGTTAGTCATGTTTTAAAAGTGGTTTGTGAAAAACGTCGATTGGAATATGAATATACATTTCATTGAATACGAAAATAAAATGAAGTAAAAGCTTAGTTTTTATTTTGGTTGTATAGTGGCGCTGTTTGAAAGTAATTCAATAATTAAGAAAATAGTATGACGGGAGTACATTTTGAATAAAAACATTAATAAACATGTGGAACGTCTTCACAGATATTTACCCTTTAGCCCCTCTCACGATCAAATCTATGAAGAGTACCAAAGTTCAAGTGACTCTCTAGAGCTAAATACTAAAGCATTTGAATATTTAAAAGATGCTGTAAATAGAGGCGCGAAACTAATAATTCTTACCGGTGATGCAGGTCATGGAAAAACACACTTATGTAGACGACTATTAGAGTCAAATTTTAACTACACACAAGAAGAAGCAAGGAAAGTAATTAATACCAAGTGTGATGGAAGCGAAGACATCATCGGACATGAAGATCAAAAACCTTTGAGAATATATAAAGATTTCTCAGAAATGACCGTTGAGCTTGCATCTTCACAAATAAAGTTAGCGCTGGAAAGTAGCGAGGTAACGACAGTTGTATGCGCAAATGAAGGTAGGTTAAGAGCTGTTCTTGAATACAGTAAAGGTCACCCTAGAAGCCAGGAACTTTTAGAGCGATTTACAGCGTCGTTTAAAGAGGGTTTAGCTTCCAAAGATGGACTCACGCATATCATCAACCTAAATTACCAATCAATAGCCTCCACAAATTATAAAAGCCTCGTAAGTATGGCTTTAAAATCTTGGGTCTCGGGCAATCGTTGGAAAGTCTGTATGGACTGTCAAAATAAAGGGCTTTGCCCAATATACAGTAATCGAAACGATCTAACTGTAAGCGAGCCTAAAAGTGAGATTAGACGATCAAGAATAGATTTACTATTCGCAACCGCAGAGCGGCTTGGTAATGTAGTGACAATCAGAGAAATATTAATGGCCCTCTCATATATAATTACTGGTGGATTAGGTTGTTCTGATGTACATAAAATGTGCAGTAACAGAAAAAAAGGATGGCAAAATAAATATGCATTTTATAATCTAATATTCAATCCTCCTAAAGAAATTAATCAAGACAAATTAAGGAAAATACCTATTTTGAATTGCTTTCGTCAATTGGATCCTGGTGGGAGGGCCATGCGATCAGTTGATGAAAAACTAATAAATGAACAAGGAGTGTTTAGAGAGGGCCTCATTGATCTAAGTTTTATCTATCGAGGGCAAGGAAAAGAGTTAACTATAGATGCAGCTAATGGCATTGACGAAATTATTGGTAACGCAAAAAGCAAAAAGGAACGTAACTCAGAATCAAAACTAGTTGAAATACTGGTTAGGTCATTAAGAAGAAAGTACTTTTTCGAAGATAGTGATAATAACTCAATGACTAAAATTGGTTTTGAATTTGGTGATGGTTTCCTAGAGATACTAGATAACAAACTTGCCCCAACAGAAATAATTAGCATAAAGAATAAACTAGTTTCTGGATTACATACTATACAAGGATTACAAACCTCGATTAAGGAGGCTACATTACACGTAGTCGATCCGTCATTTTCTAATGCTGTAAGCCATGCTGCAATTATAGCTAAAAGTATTCCCATTAAATTTATTAAACTGATTCCGATGAAAGATGTTTGGAATGATTCTAATGGTGATTCCCCTTGGGCGGTAAGCCAAACCGTAGATTGGTTGGATCGATATATTATCCTTCGGGTAGAAACACAAAATAATTACAAGATTGACTTTCCACTAAATTTAATGGTTTTTGATTGTATAGTTCGTGCAAGCTCTGGTTATGTAGCAGAAGAATTTTATTCCTATGATTTGAGAAGAATAAAAACATTCCTTGGTAGCTTAACTCGAAATCAAAAAACAGAAGGTGAAAATATTTCTTTATTTATAAAAGGAAAAATGCATTCAGTTTCAATAGATAATGGTGTTATTCAAGTTGGGGGTGGACATTAATGTCTAGTATAGAAAAACTGAAGGGCACAGACTTATCTAAGGAAATTTTTGGAGGGATTCTTGATTACGATGGAGCCGGTCATTATCCTGGATTGGAGCTTTTAAATTTAGTCTTTGGTACTGAGTCTTGTCAACTATTACCCAGTGAACCTTTGATTGCGTTAAGAAGGCGTGCCCACGATTTTGCACGTAGATTGGTCTGGGACGAAGGTTTTCATGATCACGAGTCTAAAAGAACTGTTTTATATGATACGGAAACGGAAGAAGCAATAAAGCACCTTCTATCTTGTTTGCAATTACCAATACCAAGCCTGAGCAAAGCTCCGGGATGGGAAAGGGCTCATTTTTTTCCTTTTACAGAGTCCTTAATACATTGGGATGCCAGAAAACGTGCTGGGAAAATAAAAATAGAGCGCAGATATTTAAGAGGTGGAGGTGCTTTAGCTTTTCACGTACTGCGAAAAGATAAACAGAGTGAAAGAATTGCTAAAATACGAAGTGGTTTTTTAGGGTTGTTCTCAGATAGTGCAGAAAGTGCATTGGAAAAACTAGCTTCGACTTTGTTATCAAAAGGGTTTCAGGATCAAGACGCTGTTACAGATCAATTAGAAGCGAGATCAAGTTTAAGACATGATGAACAGGAAGAACTTTATCGAGATGGCGTTCTAAATATTTTAGAACATAAAGAATTATCTTCAGTGAGTCGTATAAAAGCAATAATGACGTGGACAGCATTTTGGTTAGTTATTACGCAAAACTCTAGGGCAAGTGAATTTTTAGATATATCCGTTACCTCAATAATTTGTGATTGTGGTTCATCCCACCCTCAACTCAAACGTGCATCTCAGAGGTGTTTGAAAGAGATTCAGGGTATTATTTTAGATTCCGTTGAAAAAGCTTCTAAAGATGGCGGTATAAGCAAGCAGCAAAAAAATAAAGTGAGGGGATTCTTTTGGGCTACAGCAGCAACAGTTAATCTACTCAACGCATGGCGTGGTAGGCGACATTTTACCTTAGGGTTAGAGTTGATCGAAACATTGGTATTAGCGGCTACCTCTGGATCATCCGAAATAACATTCGAATACTTCGTTGATGATTGGCTCTATCAAAAGTGTAATTTGGTCGTAGGAAGGTCTGCCGCAGAGAAGAGTGGTAAGCTTGACTTTTTCGACTCAAGTGTTTTTGAAGATAATGAAAACCATTTGGCCCTGCAAATGAAGGCTGCGGGATTATTAACTGAGTATTCTGATGCAACTCGGATGGTCGGAACAGGAGGATTATTATGAACAAGGAAGACCTTTTAACTAGAGTTATATCGAAAACTGTATTTAGGATAATTGACTCCTATTTTTCTGGATTAGATGGTAGTGAACATGATTGCTTTAGGGTAAAAAACCTCTCAAAAAATGAGATTTTAGATTTTCTTTGTATATGGCAAAATGAGAGTGAAAGTTGTGGGCTAAATGAAATAAGAGTGATAGTTGCTGGAGACTCTGATTCTGATTACCCACTTGAATTTAAGGCAGAAAAACATCGCTCAATAACATGGTATAGAAATCACAATAAAAGCGGCTTAATTTATCTCGAAACTAAGATTGAGAGTGATGAACAGGGCTTAAAAAATATTTTTACTTTACAAGATCGTAATTTCCTAGATGGTTATGTGTCTGAAAATATTAATGTTCCAGAAACTATTATGGAAGAGTGTTGGTATTCATTAGGAGGTAATCATGTAGATATACCTACTTTCATAATTCAAAAAACATTGAATGTTTTAAAATACCTTCAAGAAGAAAAGATTCAGCTTCCACTAAGAAATTTTATTAGGTTTTGCATTAGTGTTTGTTCAGATAGAAAATTAATAACATCTAGTTTAGATGAAAAATCTCAAGAAGAGCTTGTTGGTAAAAATCTCTTTAACTTAAACATGTTTCCAGACCCTATTTGGAATCAGGATAAAGGCGACGCTAGAGTTCGACGACGCTTATTACTAAATTCTTCTTATGCTGAACTTGCTCATCCATCAAATACAGATATTGAAGCAGAAGAAGTAGAGCGGCTATGTTCGATTGTTCGTTTTAAAGATGATTTTGGGCAGGAATACTCTACTGAAAAGCAGAAAAGATGGAAAGAGTTATGTATTGAATATAGCAATTATAGTAAGCCGGAAATTCGAAAAAAGTTAACTTTTCACGTATTTAGTCAGCTTTTCTCTAAAGACGTTAAAGGCTTAAAGCTAGGTGATCGTATAGCACAAGAAATTGGAGATTCTAATGAAAATCGACTAATTGAGTATGGCGAACTAAATGTAAAAGAAGGTCTGAATAATAGGCAAATTGAGTATGCGCAAATATTATTGGACGCAGAACCTAGTGATTCGGCTGCGCCGCTAACAGAGCTACTTACAAAGCAAACTAAGAGAATGCTTGATAAGGTGGCATACCCTATCCCTGAAAATTTTATTAATCCGCTTACGAAACTTGCTGAAGTATCAAGAGACTTTCATGTTATATATGGTAAAGAAACACCTTGTTATATAAACATAAGGTTAAGTAAAAAAGTAAACGAAAATTCACTAACGATGGGTCTTTTTTCTTTTTTATATGGTTCTACTTTAAAGTCTATTTGTGAGGATTCTGAATTATATACCTCTGGATATACTCTTAAAATTTCAGAACAATTAACACAAACGATCAGCCCTCCACAGTTACAAGATGATAGTGTAATAAATGAAGATGAATCTATTGTTTGGGAGGCAATTCCTATTGAAATTGCACTATTTTCTGTTGAAAGTAATCAAGAAATTGACGTTGTAGGTAACTTAGAATGGCTTCCAAGTTTTTACAAATATTTGGCTTTGTTTTGGTTTGAATCTACAGCTTCTGATTCACCTAGTTTTAGAGAAACGATTAAAATACCTTATGATATAAGATTGGATGATTGGCTACTAAACACTTGTAATAGAACAGTACCCCTGAATGGATATTGCCAAGACGTTACGAGCGTTGGAATATTTGAAGACCCCCTAATTTTAGACTTCGAAGAGAATGTTAATACATTCAATAACCACTTAAAATTAGGAGGGTTATCAAAAGAAGCTATTAATGAACTACTTGACCAATGGGATATTTTGTTTTCTCGAATTAAGAATCTATATATACCCGATGATAGTTCAGATGGAAAGATACAGTTTCTATTAAAATACAATGTTGTTGAGTTTGAAGGCCATGATAAACAGCTTATGCTAGCAGGACACCCTATTCGGTTAAGGTGGATATCTTCCTATCTCAATGAGACTGAAGCCCTAGCAAAGAAAGCATTAGCTGGTGATCTGAAACTTAATATACAAAATGACAAACTATATTTAAAGTGGATATCGGAACTTACTCCTCATCAACAACCTCCTATCTCAGTTAGTAGTGATGGTAATATATTGTTTGCTTCAGGTGAGCAGGGGTGGTGTGAAGAATTTACATCAGAACAAACGGATAAAGAACAAGAGCAAGAATCCTCAGTTGATAGTAGTTCCTTAAGCGAATTATCTAATCAGGTTAAGTCATACCTTGATTCTCATCCATATAAAAAAGATGGTTTAAAGCTACTAGTAATAATTCAAACTGGTGGTAAGTTTATATCGGAATTAATTGGTGATATACGTAAAGGAGATCATAAGAACACGAATATAACCATCCATGTTTTAGCTCCTAGTTCGATTTGGCCTGATATAATAGACCACTTTGAAAAACTTCCTACACAGAACAGGATAAGTGAGGGTGCGGAATTGTTTCCACCGTTACAATTGAGACTTCATGTATTGGTGCCAAACCAGAGCTTAATTAAGCAAATCGGTGAGGGTAAATTTGATCTTGCATTAGTTCCTAAATATTTAAGAAATCAAATTGATAAGAAACACAGTACTGAACCTTGTGGAGAGCGAACGGGAAGATTTGATCCTCTACTGGATAGTGCAACTTATGTTTATGGAGGACAGAAAGGTGGAACTATATCAGTAGCTTTGATACCTCGTGATGCCGACCCAACACTTTGTGATTGGTCGACTTTGGCAATTCGACACGAAAGATCTGGCCCTGTGTCGAAGCAACAGCCTGATAATACAGATTATATTGAACTTCAAATTCAGTTTAAAGATACTGCGAAATTATACGAAGAGTTACATAAGGTTGCGCACTGGGTTCTTATTTTGGAGCGCTATATAAGTCGAGAACAAATTGAAAATTTGGAGCATAAACCTGATATATTAACGGTTAGAGATAAAGTAGGAGCAAATGGTTTATATACACTAATTGTATCCTCTAATTCAGGGAAAGAGTTCATTGTAAAAAGGCTAGAAAGAAAGTTAAAGAATATCGAAAAAAATAACGAAATTACAACGCCCTGTGCAAATACACTTGCCGAAAATATATATGAAGAGATACGGAAGATATCTCCTAGATTGGCTCTCCAAGCAATGGGGATTTCTCGTGTTACAGAAGAAATACTGGGGTTAATGGTTGCCAATAATATTGCGAGAGCCGTATTTCCAAGTGAGCCTAAAGAAGGAGTTGTTGTCTGGTTGTCGTTAGATGAGCACCCTGAATGGTTTAATGGTCATAACAGTGTTAGAGCTGATATGTGCCGAGTAACGATTGAAAAAATTAATGATCATTTATATGTAGATTTACTGGTTGTAGAAGGTAAGTTTAGACAGGTTTACGACCCGCACGGTGTAGAGCAGGTTTTAACATCTTTAGCTCTTTTTGAATCAATTATATCTTCATCTAGTTTTGAAGAAGAACCTATCGATGCACGGTTGTGGAGAGAGTATTTATTATCCGCAATGGAAAATGTGAATCCAGATGCTAGAACATATTTCGGTAAATCTAAACTAGACACAGCAGATAATAAATATCTTTTTCCAGAAGACATTAGAAGGGAATTCAGGAATGGACAGTTTAAAGTAAGATCCATTCAAGGCTTGTTTTCTATTTGTTGCTATATAGACGATTTAGATATCAAAATTACTGAGGACGCAACAGGAAGAGTTAAAATAATTAAGTCCTATCAGAATCAGTTTTACGATTTAGTGGCAGGAAATAGAAAGCTTGATAGTATTGAAAATGAATCTGATGATAGTACTTTCTTTAATGGCATTAAACCAGATACTAAGTTGAACACCGATTTAGATAAAGGGCGAATACCTGAACCGGGTATAGAGCAGCTGAATACTAGATTAAGTGAATATGAATTAACAACAAGATACCAAATAGTATTGGATAAATTTGCAGAATTTGGTGTAAATGTACGTCAGCCAGAAGAGAAAAACCTTCGGTTTGTAGAAGGGCCTGCATCTATTCTCTATAGAGTTAAACCAGGTCAAGCAGTTGCCCCTAAGAGAATTGTGGAAAAAGGTGATGTACTTAAGCTTGCGTTAGCATTAGAGCAAGACCAACATATTCGTTTTGGTAACCATAAAGGTTTTGTGACAATTGACGTTCCGAAAGAACAGTGTGATAGGTACTTTATTAATGCTTCTGATATGTGGGGTTTATGGGAAAGCCCCAAAAATGAATTAGTCGCGCCAATTGGTGAGGATAGTTTTGGTAATATTATTTCCATTAACTTTTCCTCGTCAAACTCCCCCCACCTGTTAATAGGGGGGACTACTGGTAGTGGAAAATCAGAGGCGCTTAATACAGTCCTAGATGGACTAATAAAGTTTTATAATGCGGGAGAATTGAAACTGATGTTAGTTGACCCTAAAGGAACTGAACTAATTAAGTATGAAGATGCCGCGCATTTAGAAGGGGGTATTGGTTGGGATGATACAGATGCTATTGAGTTATTAGAAGGTGCTGTTGAAGAAATGCAAAATAGATATACCTTGTTAAAGGCATTAAAAACTAGATCTTTACCTGAATACAATGAAAAAGTTAGCTTAGATAAAAAAATGCCATGGTGGGTTGTAGTTCTTGATGAATATGCAGACCTGACCTCTGACAAAGAACCCAAAAAAATAATTGAAGGGCATTTAAAGAGGCTAGCACAAAAATCAAGGGCCGCTGGTATTCATGTGATAATTGCTACACAAAAACCAAGCTCAGAAGTTATTAGTACAAATTTGCGTTCAAACTTACCTGCTCAACTAGCATTACGAGTTAAAAGTGCTATTGAAAGTAGAGTTATAATAGATGAGGGAGGAGCTGAAACTCTGAATGGTAAAGGAGATGCGCTGTTAAAATCTGAAGGTAAGATTATTAGAATCCAATGCGCGAAGACTTAGTTCGAGGATGTAGGTAATTATTTACTAACGATTCGCTGTTGATTGTACTGAATAATGCCTTTTCCTCATTTCGGGGAAAGGCATTTAAAGTGTAAATTATTTGGTCTAAATTAGTTTTTGTTAGGCCTACTTAGCTAAGAACTAGTTTACAATATTAGCTATAAACTTAATTTCTTGTTGTTTTTTTGTATTTATAAGTGATGTCGTATTTTCAGCCCCCCCATCAACCCCTGCCAGCCACTCTTTAATTGAATGTATGTCACCTATACGGTTTTTCAAAGTTTTAACTATATCGATACTAGAAATAATTACTACAGGGTGATTATCTTCTTTTATTTCTTCATATGCCTGTTTACAAATATAGGAAGTTGTAACCATTATGCCAAATTGACGGTGCCTCAGCCGGGAAGTTAGCCTAGATAAACCTTCTACTCCCACACCTAGGTCTAGATTATAGCACTTGGCTTCTAAGGCAAACTCTAGATTAATGGCACTTTCGCCAATGCCTATTTTATAGGAGCCAATAGCATCTCGTCCGCCGTCACGTGTTCTAGGTGTTCTTTCACAATCACCTATTGAAGGCATCATTAACCGTGCAATCTCAATTGCACATTTTTCAAAACCATATGAGTTTGTTTTGTACCTATTGTATATAAGGTTAATTATTTTAAGGTCTTTTGTATCTGTTGGAAGTTGCCTGGATTTGTTTCGTATTTCTACACTGTGTGGTGCGTATAGAGGTGTGTATTTTCTAAATTTCAGCCATTTTAACCAAGCGCTAGGTGCATGGGGTGAAGTTGCCGCTTTTCCTATTTTTATATCGTTGATCCATTCTCTTTTTATTATAGGAATATCCAAAATAGTAAATTTCGATTTGTAATTTTGAAATCTTTTATTTTCATAGCCCGTAGTACGCCAAATTGCAATTAAGTCATCATCAAAATCCAATGTATTTGACCCTGGCACCGCTAACCCTAAAAAACGAACATCGCGGTATTCTCCTGTGCCACTAAAAATAAATATCACTGGGAATTGGTCAGTCACTTCTTTAGAGTGCGCTCCGTTAAATAGGTTTTTTAGAATCAAATTGCCTTGCCTTGGCGTAGCGTGAATGTCACCTACTTTTTTATTGTCGCCGTAATATGTTAGTAGCCCTGTTGCAGTATCAAGGTTGTCTGGCCAATCAGGGTCATTGAAATTTGATTTAAGTACAAGAAGCTTTAAAGTGTCGATTCCAGGGCGTTTACCTAGGTGTCGAAATCCGGCGCCGTTATCAACACCTAGTAAAGAGGGCAGGGGGTCATCAGATGCATTTCCATTTCTTGATCCACCGTAGACTTTATCTATGATTAGATCCTCTTCCTTGAGGTGTTTCATTTTCTACCTATTTATTATGTTTCTTGATTTTGAATTTGTTTTATTCTTTTGAAAATTATTTCTAATACCGGTGAGCACACTCCATTACCACATAGCTTTACCTTTTCCCGCCTGCTGCCCAGGTTCAACTTATGTTTCTTTGCGCCCATAGCACGCAGTAACTCATCTGGTTGTAACATACGTAAATAGGGAACACCGTTTTTCCATGTAACTAGGCCAAAGCGATCAACGGTCGTAATCGTTCGTAGAGGAACATCTAGCGACTGCCAGCCACCTGCATAATCTGAGCTGTAATATACAATAATAAAGTCCTTTTCTTTTCCTAGTTTATTAATCGCACGTTTAGCTCTGTCTATAGTTGCCTGCGCACGGCCATCTTTATATAGGGGCGTACTTTTGTATGTGCCTTCTTTAGCTAGTATGTCACGGACAGTTTTTGTCTTGCGGTTATGAACTGCTTTTAAATCTTCAGCTGTAATTTCTGTACCATTTTTATCACAAACTAAAAACATACGTTTTCTCGCTTGCGGTGTACCAAAATCAGCGGAGTTAAGTACTAGGTCATTTACCTTGTAGCCAGCACTTTCTATGGTTTCAAGTAATTCATTGTGGCGGCCCCACTTTTTCATTCGGTTAACATTTTCAACAATTAGCCAGCGAGGGTTCATTGCATCTAGCCATGGAAGTATACCGATTGCTGTTTCGCGGCTTTTTTCAGAACCAGGCTTGGCACCTCGTGCGATTGAGTGCGATGTACACTCTGGCGAAGTTAAAAGGATGTCAGGGGTGTGTTTTCTGGCCATCTCGACCGGGTCAATATCTTCAATAGGGGCGCAGATAACTTCCGCTTCAGGGAAATTATCCATATATGTTTGCGTAGCTAAACTCCAGTTATCAACTGCCAGGAGTGGTGTTCCACCACCCATTACAGCTCCTCTGGCGCCAAATCCACCACCGCAGAATAGGTCTACAAATTTGAGTAACGGTTCATCTTTCATTAACAGCACTACAAGTATTTAATTTCTAAGCCCGGATTCTACCAGGCTTGGACAAGAAGTGATATTTTAACTACAGAATGTATGAAAATTGAGCAGATTTGCTGTTTTATCTTATAAGTAATATGACCATTTTTGTTAGTAGTGGAAAATAAATGGCTGATATCGTGGATAAAAAGACAAGATCTAGATTTATGGCTGGAATTAGGGGTAGAGATACCGGGCCTGAACTCATGATTCGCAGGGGTTGCATCAGAAAGGCTTCCGGTACCGGCTGCATTCTTCTGATATGCCAGGTAAGCCTGATATGGTCTTTTCAAAATATGGTGCAATTATCCTATTGAATGGCTGCTTCTGGCATCGGCATAATTGCCACCTGTTTCAATGGCCGTCCAGCCGAAAAGATTTCTGGAGGAATAAAATACAGGCAACTAAAATGCGTGATGAGCGTAATCTAGCTTGTTATAATGCCCTGGGTTGGAAGGTTCTGGTGATTTGGGAATGTGCTTTAAAGGGTAAAACACATAGGCCTTTAAGTGAACTATTAAATACTACAGCCCATTGGTTGAGGTTTGAAAGTAAAAGTGTCGAAATTAAAGGCAGTACGGCTAAATCATATGGGTACCTGTTTATTTCCTTACTAGAAGCGGGCTGCAATTAATATATCTAATCGGCTCCAATAAAAGTGTTGGCTACTTTAATAGTTAGTGTTCTTAATTGGGCAATATAAGTGAAGCCTATAATTTTAAATTCGGCAACTTATCCAATGCACCAGACCCAAAATAAATAACCATGCTCCCAATCGTCTACCACCCCAATTACTCCTGCCCCTTCCCAACCGATCATCGCTTCGTCATGAGCAAGTTCGTAGATCTTTACCAGCATGTACGGGCGCAGGGTTTAATTGCCCAGGATGAAAACAATTTATTTACCCCCCAAGCGGCCAGCCTGGCCGATTTATCCATCGTGCACGATATAAACTATCTGCAAAAGTTGTGTGGCAACAAAGTAGATAAACGTGAATGGCGTCGCGTGGGCCTGCCCTGGAGCCAGCCCCTGGTAGACCGAACCCTAACC
>Ga0105353_1001411_pt1 | contig 11959 bp, 9 predicted proteins | sample EN1Hudsemesocosm_2_FD_83657 | JGI IMG/M metagenome (GOLD analysis project Ga0105353, IMG submission 83657) | Methane-oxidizing microbial communities from mesocosms in the Hudson Canyon - EN10B Hudson Canyon | ecosystem: Environmental > Aquatic > Marine > Cold seeps | place: Hudson Canyon...
ACGGCAAAATCTGGTAACGCTTTAGAGAGATCGATTAATTTAATACCCGGTTTAAAGGATGGCTTCACTGTGCCTAGGCTATCGATATCTTTTTTACTTGAATCGATGCCTTTTAAGAAGTCACCAACCGTTTGCGCGGGTGCGTCATAATCCGATCCACCTAATACATACGCGCTTTTTTCTAACTGACGCTGTAATTCAATACCGGCTAATGGGCCACCCGGGTAATCAGAAGGATCAATCCCTACAACAACGGCACTATTAGCGTTACGTTCATTGCGCGAGTACTGACTCATGCCATTGGTCACAACACAATGTTCTTCCGAAGTCGCCGCGACGACCGTTCCCCCAGGGCACATACAAAAGCTGTATACCGAACGACCATTTTTACAGTGGTGGACTAATTTATAATCCGCTGCACCGAGAATCTCGTTACCCGCATTAGGACCAAAACGTGCAGCATCAATCGTCGACTGTTCGTGTTCGATGCGGAACCCGATTGAGAAAGGCTTGGCTTCGATATATACGCCTTTGTTGTATAACATTTCAAAGGTATCACGAGCACTGTGACCAATCGCAAAAGAGATGTGATTGGATTTTAGCTTTTCACCGGTCGAAAGGGTTAGTCCAGTAATGCGCTGGCGCGGCTCATCACCCTCGCCTGTTTCAACTGTTTCTAATTCAATGTCATCAACGCGGCTGCTAAAACGAATCTCGCCGCCTAATCGAATGATCTCAGCGCGCATCTTTTCAACCATAGAAACCAGTTTAAAAGTCCCTATATGTGGTTTGCTTACATACATGATTTCATCTGGAGCACCGGATGCGACAAACTCTGTTAGGACTTTACGACCATATTGCTTTGGATCTTTTACTTGGCTGTATAACTTTCCATCGGAGAAAGTCCCTGCGCCACCTTCACCAAACTGTACGTTGGATTCGGTATTGAGGATTTTTTGACGCCAGAAACCAAAGGTATCTTTGGTGCGTTCGCGTACTTCTTTTCCGCGATCAAGAATGATCGGGTTGTATCCCATTTGCGCGAGCGTTAGGCCTGCCAATAAACCACAAGGGCCAAAGCCTACAATAATAGGACGTTCGGTTAACTCTGCTGGGGCTTGAGCAACAAAGTGATAATCAAGATCAGGGGTCTGTTTTACCAGTTGATCATCGGCGAATTTTATTAATAATTCGGCCTCTAGCGCAGGCGATACGTCGACATCAAGGGTGTAAATAAGGAATATATTGGATTTTTTACGCGCATCATAACCACGACGGAACATGTTGAAGCTGATCATTTGCTCAGCGGTTATGCCCAGTGTCGTTAGCACTGTTTGCGCCAATGCTTGATCATCGTGATCGAGGGGTAATTTGATGTTACTGAGACGAATCATGATAGTGCCTTTACAAGAGGTTACTTAGCTATAGTAAAGGCGCCATTTTACGTTATTTGAAGCGGTTTTTATAGGGTAACCTAGCCCCTGCTAACCAAAACTAGCTGCTTTCAGGTAAGCAGTACGTTGCTGAACTTTCTCAAGGTAGGCCAGTGTCTTTTCTTGACCTTTTAGCAAACCAATACTGCCCGCAATTTCCAACATACTTGTCATCATAATATCCGCTGCTGTGAATTCACCACCAGCAAAATAATCACGCTCAGCCAACACAGATTCAATGTAAGTGAAATCCAGAGCAACTTCTTTGGCGATGTAGCCGTCCATGGGTTGGTCTCCATTACGAGTTTCCATGCCCATGAATAGCTTACACATTACCGGCAAGCCAAGAGAGCCTTCTGCAAAATGCGACCATTCCATATATTGGTAATATTCTTTTGATCCAGCCTTTGGACGCAGACGCTTTTCAGCGCCTGGACCCTGTTGGTCTTTATCTAGGATGTATTCCATAATGGTACTGGATTCACATAAGGTCACTTTACCCTCTGATTCAGTACCATTAGCGCTGCCATCTGCAAGGTCATCAACAATCACCGGAGCTTTACTCAACGGATGAATCGCTTTCAAGCTGGCCGGTGCTAAGTGCGTTTGTGCATCGCGTTGATGATCAATTCGCTGGTAAGGCATTTCGAGTTCTTCTAATAACCACAAAACACGTTTCGAGCGAGACTGATTTAAATGATGAACGGTTAACATGATTTTTCCTTATAAAAACTTAAAGTGCAGCCATTAATATTTCACGGCTTACTTCTGGAGTAATAGCACCATGCTCGCCTAATTTAACCATACCGTGCTGGGTTAATTTTTCGATGAGACCATAGATATCAGCTTCACCCAAATCAACATGTGATAAGCGTGTAGGAACGTTCATTAACTCGAAAAACTGCTCTGTTGATTCAATCGCGCGATTAATACGAGAGTCGTCATCACCGTCTGTAATATTCCAAACACGTTCAGCGTATTGCAATAATTTTTCACGCTTAGCATCGCGACATACTTTCATCACTGCAGGTAATACAATTGATAATGTCCGCGCGTGATCGATTCCGTGGCCACCCGTTAGTTCATGACCAATCATGTGTGTTGCCCAATCTTGCGGAACACCAGCGCCAATCAAACCATTCAATGCCATGGTCGCGGCCCACATAACATTACCACGAACTTCTAAGTCATTAGTCGTTTCAGCGGCTAAGGCTTTTGGCCCTTCTTCGATCAACGTTAATAACAGACCTTCTGCAAAACGATCTTGTACTTTACCGTTTACGCTGTAGGTCAGATACTGCTCCATGGTATGAACAAAAGCATCCACTACACCGTTGCTGATTTGGCGATCGGATAGCGATAGCGTTACCGCTGGATCAAGTACCGCAAATAATGGGCGAACTAAAGGACTCGCAAATGGCAGTTTATGGCCATTGCGTGTAACAACTGCGCCAGTATTCGACTCCGAACCTGTTGCAGGTAACGTTAATACGCACGCTAGTGGCAATGCTTTTTCAACACGAGCTTGCTTGCTAACGATATCCCAAGCATCTTCACCTTCAAATAATGCAGCAGCAGCGATGAATTTAGAACCATCAACAACCGAACCACCCCCTACGGCTAGAATAAAATCAATATTATTTTCTTTGATAATATCTTGCGCTTTCATTAGCGTATCGTAGCTTGGGTTGGGTTCAATGCCTGAAAATTCAAACCACGTATGTCCACTCAATGCCGCAACCACTTGATCATAAACGCCGTTGCTTTTAATTGATCCGCCGCCATAGGTGATCAATACTTTTGCATCACTCGGTATTTGCTTAGCGATTGATTTTATTTGACCTTCGCCAAAATTAATTTTAGTTGTATTTTGAAAGCTGAAATTTAACATTGCATATCTCGATTTTTTTAAAATAATAGTTCAATTAATTGGCGAAAGCTGTATTAAAAATTAGCTCGCGATGTGCGCTACTAATTTTTCTGCTGCAAGCTCTGAGCTCTGTGGATTTTGACCGCTGATTAATAAGCCATCTTGAATAGCAAATGCATTCCAGTCAGCAACCTTTTGATAATCGCCACCGCGCTTAATCAATTCATCTTCTAATAAGAAAGGAACAATGTCTGTTAACTGCACGGCATCTTCTTCGCTATTAGTGAAACCTGTTACGCCTTTTCCTTTAACCGTATACTCGCCTGCAGCATCTTTAACATTCAAGAAGGCTGCTGTTGCATGACATACAGCCGCTACTGGCTTATTCGCTGCCAAGAAGCTTTCAATTAATGTAATTGAATCGCTATTATCGACCAAGTCCCATAGTGGACCGTGACCGCCTGGATAGAAAACCGCGTCATAATCTTCAGCATTGATACTAGCCAATACCGCAGTATTTGCCATCAAAGCTTGTACTTCACTATCTGCGTCGTAACGTTTAGTTGATGGCGTTTGAAAATCGGCTAATTCACTTTTTGGATCGATTGGCGGCTGGCCACCAGCAGGAGAAGCCAAGCTCACATTTAGGCCCGCTTCGATGAAAGCATAATAAGGGGCCGCAAACTCTTCAACCCAAAAGCCTGTCTTCTCACCGGTATTGCCTAGCTCAGAATGTGAGGTTAATACCATTAATACGTTCTTAGTTGTTGCTGTGCTTGTTGCTGTCGTCATAATCTTTATCTCATCGTTTGAAGTTGAATCCAGTGTATGCCGACACACATAATCTAACAATATGGATAAATAGACTTCTTTGGTCAAAAAATTGATACAATAGCGTATGAATCTATCCTTCGAACAACTCAAAAGTATGGTGGTCTTTGCCCAAGTGGTCGAGCAAGGCAACCTCACAGCCGCCGCTAAGCACATTGGCTTATCGCGAGCCGTAGTCAGTTATCACATTAAAAAGCTTGAAACTCAGCTGGGTGTGAAGCTACTCAACCGCTCGACGCGTTCTATTGCTTTAACGGAAGCAGGTGCTGAGTATTACCAGTCATGCCGCATCATTGCTGAACAAGCCTCTACCGCTAATCAACAAATAGAGAATCTGAAAAATGAACCTGAAGGCTTATTAAAGATTACCTGTCCGGTTAATGTCGGCTTACAGATGGTTGTTCCCGCCTTGAATGATTTTCGACGCCTTTACCCTAAAATCGAACTAGACGTGATGCTCACCGATGAAGTGGTAAACATCATTCAAGAAGGTATTGATCTGGCTATTCGAGGCGCGCCGCTTCCAGACTCTGGCTTGCAAGCGAGTAAGCTATCGACTTTGCAAACCTGTTTGTGTGGTTCACCTGACTATTTCAAAAGACATGGTCGTCCAGTCGACCCTACCGATTTAGAACAGCATGATTGGGTTATTTATAAACTCACATCAGGAGCGATTGAACTGAAAAAAGGCAGCCGATCTTACAGTGTTGCAGTAAAAGGAAATATCAGCACCAATAACGCAGCTGCACGTACGGCGTTTCTAGAAGGTGGACATGGATTGGGGCGCATTCCTGTTTATGATGCATGGCCTAAAATTCAAGCAGGCACACTGGAGTCGGTACTGGATGATTATGAATTAAAAGACATTGATATTTACGGGGTATTTCCCCCTGGCAGTGCAGCTTCGAAAAAACTGCGCTTATTGATTGATTATTTAAAAGAATATTTTATTAAGGTTGATCACCAATCGCAAAATAAAGTCCTGCAAGAAAGGCGCTAAGGCTCATTTCAAGAGTTGAGACTATAGGTTATATATCGTACATACGATACAATGATGCTCTCCATCTTAGAGTTTTTGTATCGTGCTTTTTATCTCTCATACTGTTTCTATCCCAAGTGACCAGCTCGAACTGACAGCTATGCGCTCTCAGGGTGCTGGCGGTCAGAATGTGAACAAGGTATCCAGCGCCATCCATTTACGTTTTGACATTAAGGCGTCCACTCTACCTGAGTTCTATAAGGAACGTTTGTTAGGCTTAAGTGATCACCGTATTACCAAAGACGGTATTATCATTATTAAATCTCAAGAGCATAGAAGCCAAGAGCTGAATCGCCAGGCGGCTTTGGATCGTTTAGTGTCATTGATTCGGTCGGCAACTATTACTCAAAAAACTCGCCGCCCTACTAAGCCCAGTCGCTCATCTCAGAATAAGCGAATGGATAAAAAAACAAAACACAGCAAAACCAAATCAATGCGCGGTAAAGTCAGCCACGACTGAATTAACACTTCAGATGTTACAATCTTTAACGGTATGTTTAAAAAAAGTTATTTAAACTACTGACACTTAACATTTGCTTGAGCCATACCAATGCTTCGTCACGTTTTTCTTCTATTAATTACACTTACCATCAGCTTGCCTTCTTTAGCACGCCAGTCTTGTGAATGGCCTTTTCGTACTCAGATAAACGTTCAAGAGAACTCTACGTCAGGCAGTCAACTAACGAACTACCAAGTGAAATTTGAATTAACAGCTACTGATCTCAGTCCAGATTATAATTGGAGCAGTGGTGGCAATGATTTATACATATACGATACCGATGATTCAACTGAATTAGAATTCTGGGTTGATAGCTGGAACAGTTCCAGCAAACAAGCAACTGTCTGGGTACGCTTCCCTACCTTAGACATCGGTCAAGTAAGGCCCATCTATTTTTACTATGGTAATGACTCTGCTACTGCTGCCGGTGATGTCCCCTTTACCTTTACTAATCCAGGTATAAAATTTCATACTCGTAGCTCTAGTAGTAACCCAAATAATTTATCTCAAGCATTAACCGCTTTTGATGCGTCAAATGACCAAGATGCACGATACGGCTGTGGCTTTATCACCAACTTCACCGGAATTACCAATCGCTCACAGTTTGGTAATGGCAACAGTAATTTTGCGGCTTTTTCGGAGAGTTATTTCTTAGTCGGTACTGGCGAAGCAGGAAGCTGGGAGTTTCGTTATGGCGCCGACTTTGGTAATGGCGGTGGCTTATACGTTGATGGCAATGCTTTAGAAGAGCAGTGGCGGGATAATCTATGGTGGGCTAATCGCTGGAATAGAGCCAATGAAGTTCTACAAGGCACAATTAGTTTAACCGAAGGTTATCACAAACTTGAAGTGCTCGGATTTGAGGACTGTTGCGATGGTGGTATAACCGTACAGTTTAAGAAGCCAGGCGGTAATTGGACAACTTTTTCCACAGGCAGTATCGATATTCGCTCTCGCGCCTGCCCTCTAGAGCAAGAGCCTACGTATTCAATAATTAGTCACGATGTTTGCAGCATTGATCTGGGCTTTGATAACAGCTTGAACTACCCAACGGCCTGGGTTGTTAATGATACTCGCCCTGTTACTTTTGCCATTGAGAATTTAAGTAGCAGTCATCCAAGCCTTCCTGAAACGCGAGTTGCTATTACTCTCGGCGCAGGATTAAGTCTTAGTAATTCATTAGGCAGCAGCTGGAATTGCAGTATTCTGAGCTCAAGCACCTCTTCTACAGAACTGGATTGTCTCTACGGTTTAGCCATTAGCCCTAATGGTGCAAGTTCAAGCCAGCTTACATTAAATATTATGTCTACCAGCGTAAATGCTAACGCTGGATTTTCTGCGACGGTATTCAGTAAACAATTTGAAAGTCAGATAATCAACAACCAAACATCCACCAACTTGCCAGTATGGCAGCTTGCCGATGATGTCATACCAAGCTGCTCGACCCCCTCTTCTGGGGTATTTAGCCGTTTCTATAATAGCCAAGGCTATGGGGATAATTATGCCGATAGCGAAGCTGAGTTTGATAGCTGGGAAAGTGATTTAGCCATTCGATCAAAACTCGATGGTCAAACCGTTCTGAGTCAAATTAATAGCAGCTCTGGCAGTCCATTTGATGTACGCAATAATGAATACTATCTGGCACTCATTGAAGGCTATTTATATGCGCCAGAAGACGGTTTTTATCGATTCGGCGTCGATGGCGATGATGCCGTAGAGCTTAAACTTAACAATATAGTGTACTCCAGCTGGTATGGGCCTCATGGCGAAAACGGCGTGCAAGACGAAAATACTTGGGGATTATCTAAGGGTTACCATAAACTTAACTACCGAATGCAAGAATACGTTGGTGGTGATTCTTTTTATGCTTACTGGCGAAGACCTAGTGAGACGATTACCTCGATAATACCACCGTCAGCATTTTTCCATTGTGCTGGTGAAGCCGATATTCGTTTGAATATGACTCTTGAGATGCAAGATGACCCTGATACCAGTCAGGTAAATGATTTAGCCATTCCTGGTGCAGTTCTACGTTATAAAATACATGTTACCAATGAGGGCAATTTAAGTACTAACGGTAATAACATGGAATTAATTCAAACTCTTTCCAATGATGCGAGGTTATTTGTTAATAATTTGACCACGACCGGACCAGTGGGATTTACCGATGGAGCTTCCAACGACATCAGCGGACTAAACTACAGCTTTATCAACCTCAATAACACGAATGATGGTTTAAGTTTCTCTAATAATAACGGCGCTAATTACAACTATATACCCACGGCTGATAGCGAGGGTTACGATAGTAATATTACCCATATTAAACTCATATTCACTGGCAGTATGCTGCCTAAGTATGACCAAGGAATACCAGAGTTTAATATTGAGTATCAGATTAAGGTCAAATAGAAGGTTAAAGTATCAAAATGATAGCGCTTTAATTACTTTGTAAGAGATCTCTCGAACATAAAGCTTCAATCTATCAAATCGACTTATCTTTATAATTGATGTTTCTTTCATGTGCCTTACAATCTCCCCCCAAATTGGCCACCAATGTAAGAATTTAACATTGGCGGCTTTTAGTGCTGCATTTTTGCTTACAATTAAAACGTGCATATACAAATCATTATACTTTGGTTGAGTAAACGTTTTTCCGGTATCTACAAACCCGATCGATTTATAGGTCTTGGCTAAAGTCTCGTCACTACTCGCAATTATGTATTCTTTTTTATGCTTCATCATTTGATAACAGAGATTTTCAAAGATCCCGTGCACGATATCGGTTCTTCTATATTCTTTTAATACGCATAAGGCAGCTACCTCTATCATGGCGTCATTAAATACTAAACCATTAGGTTCGATTGAATTGTTGATCATTAACTGCTGCACTTCAAAGGGCTTACTTTCACCATCACCATAAATTATTGCTGTAGAGCCAATAATATTGCCTCCATGTCGTACGATTAGAATATCGCTATAATCATCAAAGAAATACTTTAGCTGATCTAATGGCCTATCGACTTCCATTTTATTCGCGTCTGAATATGTCTGCCTTCTCAACATTAATACCTGCTGATACTCTTCTGCAGTTTGCACAAAGCTATAATCCAAATAGCCTTTAATCTTTCGACAACTCAACCCCAAATCTGACAATTCCTGCGGAGTAAACTGAGTATGCTGCAATAAAATACCAGAAATCTCCCAGCGTAGTCGGCCGGTAAATTTAACATAGACTGCCAGTTGGTTTCTTTTATCATCGCAGTGAATAATTTCAACATGAAGTACTACACCAAGAATTTTTATCTTGATGAGCTGCCCCTTATTCAATTCCATTTTTCGAGCGAGCTTAAGGTTCAACTTGTTTTTAGATATGGCTATAGCAGAAAAAGATGAGAAGTGGCGATATCGAGAATCGTCCTTGATCGTACCGTGTATTAAGTTCTGAGGAATAGTTAAAAACGCTTTCATAGATATACATCCTAATTATTATCTAGTTAGAATATCAGTCTACTGAAATAATCAGCCGTTGGTATTACATACAAGATAATAATGTAAATCTATTTTTAAAGCGTAAAAAAAGAGCGGCAATGGCCGCTCTTAGTTAATGCATTAGAAATATCTATTCCTGCTAAAGGCCTAACTTTTCAGCAACAAAGTCTGCGTCCTTATCACCCCTACCCGATAGATTAACTAAGATCGTTTGATCGGCTGACAAGGTTTTTGCATGCTTCATTGCGTAAGCTACCGCATGAGCACTTTCTAGTGCCGGAATAATCCCTTCTTTACGAGAAAGCACCATAAAAGCATCAAGACACTCATCATCATCAATGGCTTCATACTGAACACGAGCAATATCTTTTAAATGACAATGCTGCGGGCCAACACCTGGATAATCTAAGCCCGATGCAATTGAGTAAACCGGTAACGGCTCACCTTGATCATCTTGCAGCGTTAAGCATTCAAAACCATGAATCGCGCCCTTGGTACCAAAGGTCATCGTTGCGGCATGATCAGGAGTATCTAATCCTTTACCGGCAGGCTCAATACCCACTAGCTCAACATCTCCATCGTCTAAAAATGCAGTAAACATACCCATTGCATTCGAACCACCACCGACACAAGCCATTACCTTATTCGGCAAAGCACCTGTTTGTTGTTGGAATTGCTGGCGTGCTTCTGTGCCAATAATACTTTGAAAGTCGCGTACCATTTTAGGAAATGGATGTGGACCTACAACAGAGCCAATGGCATAAAAAAAGTTTACCGGGTCCAGTAGATATTCATCAAAAGCGCTATCAACAGCATCTTTTAATGTTTTAGTACCGCGAGTTACAGGCACAAGTTTACAGCCTAATATTTTCATTTTGACGACATTAGGATGTTCTTTCGCAATATCAATCTCACCCATATGGATCTCACAATGAATACCGACTAACGCACAAGCACTGGCTAATGCTACCCCATGTTGACCCGCGCCGGTTTCGGCCAAGACTTTGGTTTTACCCATATACTTGGCTAATAGCGCTTCACCTAAGCAATGGTTAATTTTATGCGCGCCAGTATGATTTAAATCTTCACGTTTTAAATAAATCTGCGCGCCACCGGCATGCTCAGTTAAACGCTTGGCGTGAAAAATAGGACTCGGACGGCCGACGTATTTTGCATACAGTTCGGCAAGCTCTTGCTGGAATTCTTTGGTTTGACGAATTTCTTCGTAAGCGGCATCAATTTCGTTCATGATGACTTGCATTTCTGGTGGCAATATCTGGCCACCATATTCGCCGAAGTAGCCTTTGCTGTCTGGCATATTGTCGGTTAAAGACATAGAAATTTCCTAACGCTAGAGAGTTGAATAATTATTATACTGTTGTAAAACAGAGCATTACTCTAGCAAAGCTGACAATCTAGCTCTAGTGGATAATTCTATTATTTAGCAGGGGTTTAATGAGATAGATCAGATTTAGGACTCATTCCATTCACGCACAAGCTCAGCCAACAAATGTGCTTGTTTAAATAGCGCCTCTAGCTCCTCCATTCCACCTTTTTGTCCAGTGAACAAAGGTATTTTGTATAAACGAGGCACCAGTGGGTGTGCTGGATTCTCAATTTTATTTCGCTCTAAAGTCCAACGTAAGTTACTGGCCACCATGCGGTAAAAAGTAAGCTTGGTCTCTAAACTGAATAAGGTAAAGTCTTCGATATCACTGAAATGTTTAAAATCGATTCCCGCCAATAAAACTTGTCGAGAGTCTGCTTTAATAGAGGCTGTTCGAGGCTGTGTGAGTAACATAGACATCACACCAAAGACTTCACCAGGGTTTATTTGATTCAGCGTGGTTTCTTGTCCGTCGTTTTCAACGAATACAGACAACTGACCACGTAGTAAGAAATACAGACTATTGGTGTAATCACCTTTACTGATGATTGTTTCATTCGCTTCACCCGTCACAATTTGAGCAACGCTCATTAATACTTCAAATTGGGACTCATCACGACTAATCAGTTCTTTAAAGAAGGTCACACCATTTAAAATACGCTGTAGGGTGTCTAGTGGATATTCTTCTTTTGTAACGCGTTCCATGCTGCCCGCCTATATAAATGAACAAGTATAAATCAATCGATATGACCTTTAATATAGCATGCTTTTAGCCGAATACGTGATCTGGCAAGCTATGCTATTTAACTAGCCGCATAATTGTGACGTAGTCGAAATTATTTTATAAGTATTGATATAAATAAACCTTCAAACCCTTACCCTGCTGGGCTTCATTAAAGATCTCTGGGTTTTCAATCTTGCCTATTATCTGACAATCAGGGCAATGCTCAGCAACTTGCTGCTTTAAAAATTCGTCATCCAAATTAGGGGAGTTCAAGCACAGCATCAACATGCCCCCAGGCTTTACAAGCTGCGGGATGCGACTGATGATTTTATAATAATCACGCTGAATATCGACACTGCCTTTTTGAAAACTGGGTGGATCCGAGATTAACAAATCATAAGGACCAAACTTTTTAAGGCGGCTCCAAGACTTAAAGATATCTACACCTTGAAAGATCACACGAGTCATATCATGGTCATTTAGTCGATGGTTATCCCGCCCTGTCGATAGCGCACCTTTTGCCATATCGATATTTACCACACGCTGAGCACCACCAGCAATTGCCGCCACAGAGAATCCGCAAGTATAAGAAAACAGATTAAGGACATTCTTACCTTGGCTATTTTCTTTCACCCAAGAACGGCCATTTGCAATATCTAAGAACAAACCGGTATTCTGCGCACGCCC
>Ga0105353_1001423_pt1 | contig 11906 bp, 11 predicted proteins | sample EN1Hudsemesocosm_2_FD_83657 | JGI IMG/M metagenome (GOLD analysis project Ga0105353, IMG submission 83657) | Methane-oxidizing microbial communities from mesocosms in the Hudson Canyon - EN10B Hudson Canyon | ecosystem: Environmental > Aquatic > Marine > Cold seeps | place: Hudson Canyon...
AATCCGCAACAAGTTTGTCTTGATATAATAAGTAGCCTCTAAGCTTAATTGCGTATACTGGTTCCAAAATAAAAATGTCGAAATGGTATGTGGTGCTTACTAAGCCTAAGCAAGAAGAAAGAGCAGAAGAACATTTAAGAATGCAAGGTGGTGAGGTTTTCTTGCCTCGTATTCAGCTAGAAAAAATGCGAAAAGGTAAACGAGTAGAGGTTCTTGAACCGCTATTTCCCGGTTACCTTTTTGTGAATGTAGAAAATTGTGAATCATTAGTAGGCAGTATTCGCTCAACTCGTGGAGTTAGGCAGTTATTAAAGTTTGGAATTGAACCTTTAGAAATACAGAGTGCGCTAATTAGTGATTTAAGAAGTCGCTGTTATAGCCAAATAGAAAACCAGGCTGAAGGCTCTCAAGAAGGTTCAACTGAAAAGCAGGCTGTTTTCAAACAAGTGCAGGCGGTAGAAATTACCTCTGGCCCATTTAAAGATTACCAAACAATCTTTAAGCAGTTTGATGGCGAGACAAGAGTGATTATTTTATTGAATTTATTAAATCAACAGCAGGAATTGCTGGTTGAATTGGAACAGCTGCAAAGCTAACAAACTTTTTTAAGTGGAATGATTTGTTAGCTGCAGGATATCTAAATGGATGCGACAACAGGGAAAGTTCGCAAGAACCCTCGGGCGGTAGCGTGCCCAAAACGCTTATTTAGCTCCTGTTTGTATCTTACACATTATATATTTAGAGTAGACCGAATTATGAAAATCGCCATTGCCGGTACCGGTTATGTAGGCCTTTCTAATGCGATGTTATTAGCACAGCACAATGAAGTTGTTGCTGTGGATATTGTTGCTGAAAAAATTGAATTGCTGAACAATAAACAATCTCCAATTGAAGATGTTGAAATCGAAGATTTCTTAATAAATAAAGAACTGAATTTTAACGCGACGTTAGATAAAGAGGTTGCTTACAAAAATGCAGACTACGTAATCATTGCTACACCTACTGATTACGATACTGAAAATAACTACTTTAATACCTCAACAGTAGAAGCAGTAATAAGAGATGTAATGGCCATCAACCAAAATGCGGTGATGGTAATTAAATCAACAGTACCAGTTGGCTATACCGCGCGTATAGCAGAAGAGTTAGGATGTGAGAATATATTGTTTTCACCTGAGTTTTTGCGCGAGGGAAAAGCACTATACGATAATTTACATCCTTCACGAATTATTGTAGGTGAGCGATCAGAGCGGGCAGAAATATTTGCTGGTTTGTTAGCGCAGGGAGCTATTAAAGAGAGTATAGAGATACTGTTTACTGATAGCACTGAAGCCGAAGCGGTTAAATTATTTTCTAATACGTACCTTGCCATGCGTGTTGCTTATTTTAATGAGCTGGATAGCTATGCTGAAACTCATGATTTAGATGCTAAGCAAATAATCGAAGGTGTTGGCCTGGATCCGCGTATTGGAAGTCACTACAATAACCCTAGTTTTGGTTATGGTGGTTATTGTTTGCCGAAAGATACCAAGCAATTATTAGCCAATTTTAAAGATGTGCCAAATAATATGGTGCGTGCAATTGTTGATGCGAATACCACCCGGAAGGACTTTATTGCTGATGCAATTATAAAGCGAAATCCTAAAGTTGTCGGTGTGTATCGCTTGGTAATGAAGTCAGGATCAGATAATTTCAGAGCCTCTGCGATCCAGGGGATTATGAAGCGGATTAAAGCGAAAGGCATTGAGGTAGTTATATATGAGCCTACATTTGATGGTGATGATTTCTTTAACTCAAAAGTCGTTAAAGATTTAAATGAATTTAAGCAAGTATCTGATGTGATAGTTGCTAATAGATTATCAAGAGATATTTCAGATGTTCCGGGTAAAGTTTATACCCGTGACTTGTTTGGTAGTGATTAAGGTTAATTGTATTAAATGAAAATACTAGTAACAGGCGGCGCAGGATTTATTGGATCAGCGGTGATTCGCCATATTATACAAAATACTAATGACTCCGTGGTTAACCTTGATAAGTTAACTTACGCCGGTAATTTAGAAAGCGTAACAGACATAGCTGATTCAGATCGCTATTCGTTTGAGCAGGTTGATATTTGCAACGCTGATGAGCTAACTAGAGTCTTCGCGGAGCATCAGCCAGATGCAGTGATGCATTTAGCGGCTGAAAGCCACGTTGATAGGTCAATAGATGGCCCAGCTGAATTCATTCAGACAAATATCATGGGTACCTATCTATTATTAGAAGCTGCTCGTTCGTATTGGAGTGAGTTGCCTGAAAATAAGAAATCTGTATTTCGATTTCATCATATTAGTACTGATGAAGTGTATGGTGACTTGAAAGGTCCAGAAGACTTATTTACAGAAGAGACTCCTTACGCACCAAGCTCTCCATATTCAGCAAGTAAAGCAAGTTCAGATCATCTTGTGCGAGCTTGGTTAAGAACTTATGGATTTCCAACGGTCGTGACCAATTGCTCAAATAATTATGGGCCGTTTCACTTTCCCGAAAAACTTATTCCATTAGTAATCTTAAATGCCCTAGAAGGTAAGGCATTGCCTATTTATGGCAAAGGAAACCAAGTGCGTGATTGGCTTTATGTAGAAGATCATGCTCGTGCACTCTATAAAGTCGTCACAGAAGGTAAAGTTGGTGAAACTTACAATATAGGCGGCCATAACGAAAAGCAAAATATTGAAGTAGTACACACTATTTGTGATTTATTAGAAGAGCTAGTGCCCGACAATGTTTATTCAATAGCCGGTGGAAATAAAAGTGGGTTCAAAGGATTGGTAACATATGTACAGGATCGCCCTGGTCATGATATTCGTTACGCTATTGATGCTAGCAAGATAGAAAAAGAATTAGGCTGGGCTCCTCAAGAGAGCTTTGAATCAGGTATCCGTAAAACAGTAAAATGGTATCTTGAAAATAATAAATGGGTAACTCATGTACAAGATGGTAGTTATCAGCGCGAACGACTAGGGGTGGACTCTTAAATGAAAGGCATTATATTAGCAGGCGGCAGTGGCACCCGTTTATACCCCATTACTAAAGGTGTTAGTAAGCAACTTGTACCTATATACGACAAGCCAATGGTCTATTACCCTCTATCGGTTTTAATGTTGGCAGGTATCACGGAAGTTCTAATTATATCGACGCCTGATGATCTTCCCAGCTTTAAGCGCTTACTCGGTGATGGTGCTGAAATTGGTATGAAGTTCGAATACATCGTTCAGCCTACACCAGATGGCTTAGCGCAAGCATTTATATTAGGGGCTGATTTTATTGGTGACGATGATGCGTGTTTGATCTTAGGGGATAACATTTATTACGGCCATGATCTAGTAAAAACACTAACAAGTGCTGTGGACAATGCAAAACAAGGTATGGCCACCGTTTTTGGTTACCATGTCCATGATCCTAAACGATATGGGGTGGCTGAATTTGATGATAAGGGTAATGTCATATCGTTAGAAGAAAAACCAGAACATCCTAAGTCTAACTACGCCGTTACGGGTTTATATTTTTACCCTAATGATGTACTTCAAAAAGCAGTAGAGGTTAAGCCTTCAGAACGTGGTGAATTAGAAATCACTACCGTGAATCAAATGTATCTATCTGAGCAGCGTTTAAAGCTAGAGCAGCTAGGTCGAGGCTTCGCATGGTTAGATACAGGAACGCATGAAAGTTTGCTAGAGGCCTCTTCGTTCATCGCTACAATTGAAAAACGACAAGGCTTGAAAGTAGCTTGCCTAGAAGAAATAGCGTTTGAAAAAGGCTATATCAATAAAGAGCAATTATTAGCCTTGGCCGAGCCATTAAAGAAAAATCAATATGGACAATACTTAATTCGTAGGGCTAGTGAAATATCATGATGTTTACCCGCACTCACATTCAAGATGTAATTATTGTTGAGCCTCAGGTCCACGGTGATGATCGTGGTTATTTTGTAGAAACATTTCGTCAAGATAAATTGGATGAGTTTTTAGGTTTTAAAATTGACTTTATTCAAGATAATGAATCAAAGTCTGGGAAGGGTGTGTTACGTGGCTTACATTACCAGCTGGCCCCGGCAGCACAAACTAAATTGGTGCGAGTAATTCAAGGTAGTGTACTAGACGTAGCGGTTGATATACGAAAGGGCAGTTCCACTTTTGGCCAGTATGTGGCCGTAGAGCTAACCGGCCAAAACAAAAAACAGTTATTAGTACCAAGGGGCTTTGCCCACGGCTTTGTTGTATTAGAAGAAAATACTGTATTTTCTTACAAGGTAGATAACTATTACTCCCCAGAAAATGATAGGGGAGTAGCCTACAATGATCCTGATCTCAATATAGACTGGAAAATATGTACAGATAATTTAAATCTATCAAAAAAAGACAAGGTGCAGCCTTTATTACATCAGGTAACTGATAAAGATGTGTTTGATGTCAAGGCTAATTATTATGCCTAATGTTATGAATGAAAAAGTTGAGAATAGACAAAATATTCTAATAACAGGCGCTAGTGGCCAATTAGGTAGTGAATTTCGCTACCTTTCAGGCGGTATGCAAGATAATCAGCCAGTGAGTAAAGCTTCGGAGAATTTCAATTTTATATTTGTTACACGCAAAGAATTTGATATAGAAAATACTCTGCAAATAGGCGATTTTTGCCTGCAAAATAAGATTGATGTAATAGTGAATTGCGCTGCCTACACAGCTGTAGATAAGGCTGAGCAAGAAGCCGAGCAAGCCAATGCTATTAATCATTTAGTCATAAGAAATCTAGCTAAGATAGCCAAAGAGCAAAAAATAAAATTAATACACATATCCACTGATTATGTATTTGATGGCACAGCTCATAAGCCCTATAAAGAAACTGATATTACCAATCCGCAAAGCATATACGGTAAAACCAAGTTGGAGGGTGAGCTAGCGATGCAGACTGTTAACCCAGCCAACAGTATCATCATAAGAACATCTTGGGTGTATTCGGAATTCGGTAATAATTTTGTAAAAACGATGCTGCGGTTAGGGAGTGAGCGTGATGAAATAAGCGTAGTTTGTGATCAAATAGGTTCCCCTACTAATGCAAGGGATTTAGCTAGGGCAATATTGAATATTATTCCTCAGTTGGGTGTAACAGAATCAGACGATTTAATAAGCAAAAAAGTAGAAATATACCACTATACAAATGCTGGGGTCTGCTCTTGGTATGACTTTACACAAGCTATATTTGAAATAAAAAATATAGCTTGTAAGGTTAACCCAATACCGTCGGAGGCGTACCCAACTCCTGCTAAAAGGCCGTACTATTCGGTGATGGATAAAAGAAAAATAATTGAGGATTTTAATCTTGATCTACGATGCTGGCGTGCTGGATTAATGAAGGCTATTGAACTTAGCTAGAATTCAATTATGCATTGACATTATTTGGATATTAGAAACAAAAATTTTAGTTGTAGATGCCAAGTTATTATTTGAACGTGATTGTTAGTTAACCGCTCGACATGATGAATGGGTGCTTGGTGTTTTTCTTATCTTATCTATAACTAGATACTGACTTAAATAGAGATTTATATATGAAAATATTAGTCACTGGTGCTGCTGGTTTTATCGGAGCGGCATTATCAGGTAAGCTATTAGAACGTGGTGATGAGGTTATTGGTATAGATAACCTAAACGACTATTATGATATCAATTTAAAATTAGCCCGTTTGGATAAGCTTAATGATTTAAAAGGTTTTGAATTTATTAAGGTTGATATATCAGATGCTTTCGAGTTGAGAAGTATTTTTGAAGACCATGAGTTTGATGTTGTTGTCAATCTTGCTGCTCAGGCGGGGGTGCGTTATTCGATAGAAAACCCTCAAGCCTATATTCAATCCAATCTAGTTGGCTTTGCCAATATATTAGAAAATTGCCGTCAAAATAAGGTGAATAATTTAGTATTTGCATCTTCAAGTTCTGTTTATGGCGCGAATAAAGAATATCCTTTTAATGAAGATCACCCGGTAAATCATCCTGTCTCGTTATATGCTGCTACTAAAAAGTCAAATGAACTAATGGCTCATTCGTATGCTAGTTTATACGGAATGTCAGTTACTGGTTTAAGGTTCTTTACTGTATATGGACCTTGGGGTAGGCCGGATATGGCCCCGTTTTTATTTACCAGCGCAGTTTTAGAGGGGCGTACAATAGACATATTTAATGATGGAAATATGTTTCGTGATTTTACTTATATCGATGATATTGTTTTAGGTACAATTGATACTATAGATAACCCAGCTGTTGCTAATAGTGAATGGGTGGCGGAAAATCCTGCTCCTTCTTCCAGTTATTGCTCTTATCGTATTTATAATATCGGAAATGACAAGCCTACTAAACTTCTGGATTTTGTTGGAGCGATTGAAAAATCGACAGGGATTATTGCGGATAAAAATTTTAAACCGATGCAGCCAGGTGATGTGGTGGGTACTTCAGCATCAATTGATAAATTAAGTGAGCTAAATGGGTTTAAGCCAAATACCAATATTAGTGATGGAATCGAAAAGTTTGTAAGCTGGTATCGTGACTTTTATAAAATTTAATTTTAAATATGAATGGATGGATACCTAAAGTGCTAACTCCTCGCTTAGAATTCACCGGATTATTTGATTTTATGCTTACTCCCAAAGTTATAAGGTGATGATGATGAATGTTATAGGGATGAATTAATTTTCATGATAATTACAGGCTATAAACTAAATTTATGTTTAATACCGGTAGTTATTCCAGATTAAGGGCAGCAGTTATAAGCTTTGTAAAAATTACAAAGTTAGCTGATTACATATGGGAATATATGAGTGAAGCTTCAATGTACGTCTCTTTGGTACGGGGCTCGAAAATATTTCCAAGGAAGGCATGTTTAAAATTAAAAGTACTTTTTAGCTAATCGAATAAAGTACTTTGTTTTGTAATAATATTCTTCTTCAATAGAACTTTCACTATAAGGAATGCGTTAATTTATACGATTAGAGGAATGTTAAATGACCTCGGAGATTTCCAAAAATTACAGGTTATAGTGCCAGGGTACTGAGGTTTAGAAATTCTATGTGCCGAATTTGAAGGGCATTCAGTTGTCTAGTTATACGAACCAGTCGGCAATATTTCAAGATCCGCTCCTTCTTTCTACCTGTTAGAAATGAGGGTAGCGGAATAATAGTTCAATTTTAGGTGTGGTACTAATTATTTCCTAAAAGATACTATGATAAATAATAAGTGTTAAAAGGTGTTAGAGATAATGAAAAATGAATATAGCGTGTATGAGATAATAAAAACAATAAAAGCATTACTTTTTACAAAAATATTTTATTCAAATGCGAGGCTGATAAGATTACCTGTATATATCCGCGGCGGGAAGCGCATGAGTTATGGTAAGGGGCTTACTACTGGTTATGGATGTAGAATAGAATGCTTTTCTATTAATTCAAATAACAAGCATAGTTTGCAAATAGGTAAAAATTTTCATATTGGGGATTATGTTCATATAGCATCTGGTGAAGAGATAATAATTGGAGATGACTGTCTTTTAGCTTCAAAAATATATATAAGCGATATCTCTCATGGAGAGTATAGTGGAGCCACTATGCATACGTCTCCTAGCATAGAGCCTCGTAATCGTAATTTAAGTACCAAGCCAGTTGTTATTGGAAATAATGTTTGGATTGGTGAGAGTGTATCAATTTTGCCTGGTAGTAAAATTGGGGATGGATGCATTATAGGGGCTAATTCAGTTGTAAATAAAAATATTGAAGCTAATTGTTTAGCTGTAGGTTGTCCTGCAAAGGTGATCAAGAGATACGATGAAAAATCAAAAAAATGGATTTCGGTCTAAGCAGCTAGTTTGTATGGAAATAACTTTGAAGGTATTAGTATAATGAAGAGGTACAATAAATGAAAATAGGAGTGTTCTCATTTGATGGTCCTATGTATAAAGACTGTAATGGAATCTATTGCAATACAACAATAACAGATCAAATGTTTGAACGATACTTTGAGGTTGTTGATAAGTTAATTGTAGTAATTAGAACATATAATCTTAACGAAAGTTATACAGAGGCAGGTCTGCATAAAGTTGAAATGAATAACTGTGAAGTACTTGAGCTTCCGACATTTAGTTCAATTAAAGGTTATTTATTTGATAAGGCACGCTTTAGTGAGTTGATAGACACTCAGGTTGAGCGTGCGGATCTAGTTTTTGCTAGAATTCCAAGTATTACAAGTGATATTGTAACAAAATCAGCAATAAAAAAGAACAAAAGTTATCTAGTTGAGGTTGGTGGTTGTGCGTGGGATGCTTACTGGAATCATGGTTTTTTAGGAAAACTTATTGCACCTTTAATGTACTTTAGGGAAAAAAACGCTGTAGGACATGCAAGTTACGCCACGTATGTTACAGATAGGTGGCTACAGAATAGATACCCAACAAAGGGGGTCTCTGCTATTGCTTCAAACGTGTACCTTCCTGAACATTCAGAAGAAGTAATTAGAAGGCGAATTAATTGTGTGAAAAAAATCACAAAAAAAACAAAAATTGTGATTGGAACGGCTGCAGCTGTAGATGTACGCTATAAAGGCCAAGAATCAATTATTAAAGCAATGTCGATAATGATTCGTAAAGGCTATGATCTACACTATGAAATGATTGGTGTCGGTGATTTTAAATACCTTTCTAGTATTGCAAAGAAATTTAATATAGAAGATCGAGTGACACACAAAGGCATTCTCGTTAAGAAAGACGTGTTTAAATGGCTGGATGATATAGATATATACGCTCAACCCAGTAAGCAAGAAGGGCTACCTCGAGCCCTGATTGAGGCTATGAGTAGAGGGCTGCCTTCTATTGGATCTGATGTTGCCGGTATTCCTGAGTTACTCCCTGAAGAGGTCATTTTCAAAAAAGGGAATGTATCGGGAATATGTAATGCTTTATCGGATCTAATTGGAGGCGATTTAGTGAAGCATGTCAATAACAATTATATGAAGTCAAAAAAATTTAATATTTCATCGTTGCAAAAAGTGAGGAAGGATTTTTTTGTTGAATATATGAATAGTTTAAAGTGAATAAAAGGTGAGTAAAATATTTTGAATTTAATAAAAATCAAAGTCCACTTAAACAAAAGCAGAGTTGGGCAGGTTATTATAGTTTTATATAGGTATCTGATATCGTTGCCAATATTTTGGTTGAAGGCTTTTTCTTTTTATTTCATAAAAAGCAAGATTATTTCACCAATATTTTATGAGGATGAAATATTATTTGAATTAATTAAGAGTGAGCGGAAATCAATAACCAGATTTGGTGATGGTGAAATTCAGTGGATCTTTAATGACGCTAAAGGTTATTTTGGGCAGTTGAATAATCAAGAGTTATCAAAAGATTTACTAGATGTTATCACATCTGAAAATCAATCTTTGATTGTATGTATCCCCAATTTCTTCGACATTATGGATGGATATCACTGGAAGAGAATTTTTTCTAGAAATACACATTTGTTTTCAAGTTATAAGCGTTGGGAGGAGGTGATATCGGATGATAGAAAATATGGCGATGCTTTAATAACTAGAGTTTATAATGGACGAAAAGATTCGAAAAAAATTAAAATTCTTTTTGATAACTGGAAGTCCGTATTCGAAGGGAGGGATGTAGTAGTTATCGAGGGTAAAGATACTAAATTTGGTGTTGGCAATGACTTGCTTAATAACGCAAAATCGATCCGTCGAATTATTGGGCCATCAGAAAATGCTTTTGAAAGAAAGTTTGATCTTTTGGCTTCGGCAAGAAAATTATATGATAGGGAAGTATTGTTTCTTATTTGTCTAGGGCCGACCGCAACAGTTCTAACAGCCAGTATATGTTTTGATGGTTTTCAAGCGATAGATATTGGACACTTAGATATTGAATACGAATGGTATTTAAGGGGGAGTAAAATTAAGTTGCCAATTCCAGGTAAGTATGTGAATGAAGCTGGTGGGGCACCATCAGTTATGCTGAAAGAAGAGCATTTAATTAAGTATCAAGAAGAAGTTTGTGTTGATCTGGAGGTGGACGGTGTGGCGAGTTGATAATAAGGCATCTTCTTATATATTTGGCTTTATTGATTCACTTTTATTAATTATGGCTTTTTCGAATTGGATTTTTCTATCTGGTAAGGAATGCCATAGGTCTGTTTCTTCATATTTGATAATAAGTATTACATTATTTTTGCTATACAAATCTAGAGTAAATAGGAACTTACTTTTACTATTTTCGATGTTTGCATACATCAATATATCATACGTGTTTAGCGATATATTGGGTATAGGGATGAACCTTGGCAGCAATACTCTATTATGGCAAGAAGAAATACGTTCCTCTGGGTATGTGTCAATATTGATTGATGCGATTGTAGTGTTCATTGCTTTTTTTAGTTTTTTGCTTCCTATATCAGTTTTTAGGAAGTCAGCAGGTATTGCAAAGCTCTCTATTCAGAAAAAAGATAATTTTATAATTTTCTATACCCTCTATTTCTTATCTATATTTTTCTGGCTTAACGGGTATGGTGAAAGCCGTGGTGCCACTTACGAAAGTGTAACAAAGCCAATTTATGAATATTGCTTGGTTATATTTCCCCTTATGTGGTTTTACTCTGGAAAAAGTAACTTAAATAAAGGTCTTTTGGTATTTTATGTAGTTATTTATGTTGCTAAAGCTTTGATGATGGGAGATAGATCTTCAGCAATTCCTATGTTGATTCTTGTTTTTCTGTTGAGCCCTTTTAAATTAAATTTAATTAGAGTTTCCGCCATTATCTTTTTAGGGATAACTTTCACGAATTTAATATCAATATATAGGTTGGATTTCGATGGAGGTGATGTGTATGAGAAAGTTTATTATTTGATGGCCAACAGATCATTTACTTCTGACACTGTTTCTCAGTCATTTTATACAGCAATAACAATTTTCGCAGCATCTGATCAGTATGAAATGCCAATAAAATATTTTGGGAATTTTATCCTTGGGGTCTTTCTTGGTGGCTCAACTCCGAATGCTGATGTAATTAATTTGTCTGGGGAATTCTACTTTAATCGGGCTGGTGGCTTCTATTTTTCATGGTTTTATTTTTGGTTTGGTTTTTTTGGTATATTTATATCAGCTTTCATATTAGCATCCGTAATCAGATATTGTAGTAATGCTAAAAATTATGCTGCACGCCTTTATCAAATAATGATCATTGTTTTTTTCATTAGGTGGTATGTGTACACTCCTTTTGTTTTGTTTAGGTCTGTTTTTTTTGTGTTTGGTGTGTTGCTAATCATTGCGGCGATTGTAGAATATTTATTTAAAAAATTAGGTCGTGAATAGTTGCGGTTTTGTTTATGAATTTTATGGGTTCTAATTATGTGGCTACGCAGTGATTATTTACATTCTATTATATCGAAAATATTTCTTATATCTTGTTCTTTTTTAAATACTATTATCATTAATAGATATCTTGGGTTAGAGATGAGAGGGGAGTTTGCTTACTTTGTTAATGTTGTAAATTTGTTATCTGTTTTTATTAGTATGGCCGTTTCAAGTTCACTCCCTTATTTGCGAGAAACTTACGGGGATGTTGCGATACATAGAGTAGTAAAGTTAATAAACATACAAGTATTAGTATATGGCATGTTTTTATTGATCGTTGGTCTCTATTTTGGTGATGGTTTATTCATGTGTGTTTTGTTTGCAGGGGTAGTTCTTCAGTATGCAAATCAATTAGATTTTATTGCGATCATTTGTAATATAAAAAAGAGAAATAGATTGGTAGGTGTTGCTGCATTTATTTACCTGGGGTTGTTGGTTGTCGCTTACCTTTATTCGGAAGGAAGTTTAGATACAATTAT
>Ga0105353_1001427_pt1 | contig 11898 bp, 11 predicted proteins | sample EN1Hudsemesocosm_2_FD_83657 | JGI IMG/M metagenome (GOLD analysis project Ga0105353, IMG submission 83657) | Methane-oxidizing microbial communities from mesocosms in the Hudson Canyon - EN10B Hudson Canyon | ecosystem: Environmental > Aquatic > Marine > Cold seeps | place: Hudson Canyon...
AGTAAGCGAAACTGATAGTGTGTGCGGGTTTGGGTAGGTGTGTTATTACTGCTTTTTGCCGCAGTGGGGGGGGCGCTAGCAGGGGCTGTTGCGATAAAACAGTGATGAAATTGTTGCCAGTGAAGGTCTAATTTGTTTGTAAGACGTTCCGGTGCAAACGGTGCAATATCGAGCTCTTTAAGTTCGTTTAATGACGGTTGAAGTCCTTCTAACGACTGCATCATGATAATTTCTTCCGCAGCATTGCTGAGTTCGGTTAGGCTTTGTGTAATGGCTTTGGGAATTACTATCGAATGAACGGTGTTCTCTTGATGACGTAACCACAGCAGTGCAGTGGCAATAACCAATATAGCTATAATGGCAGAGAAAACGACTTTATCTTCTTTATTGCCATTCCAGGCAGGGACTTGTTCTATGTTAAGTAGGGCTGATTCTGTCGAAGTGGAAAGTGTAGAGTTTGTAAGCGCTGAATTGTCTATGGTCATCGGTGTTACGACTCGTTTACTTCTTCGTCAGAAATTTCCAAAACATGACCAGGGCCTGCATCCATGATGATAAAGAAGCTACCATCGGGACGACTGAATTGGTATTTTGCAGTGGCATTAGTCAGCCCTTTGACCAGTATTTCATCGTCTTCAGAAACAATTTCTATCACTACGTTGGGTGCTTTTGAACGATCTGAGAAGCTTGCTTCGCAGGTAACTTGTTCGTGTGCCTCGTTTGGTGTTTTGCTGTAATGGCAGTCTAATATCGGATAGTGGGCTAGCACTGTATTGCTAAGGGTGATGATGGCCGCGCCAAAAAAGGTTTTTTTCATGTTATTTATCATGCTCGTTATATTGTTCATATGCTTGGGGTTATGTATTTATCCCAAATGTTAACTATCTTCGGCTAATCGTAAATCAACGGTCTGTTTTCCATCGGGCATCAGGGGCCAAAAGGTTTGATAAAAATTGCCTTCCCAGTCTTCAATTGTCAGCCATAACTTAGCGTCGTCTTTTAGCTTCTTCGGGACCGGTAGTTGAGCGTGCTGATTCCCTAAAGATCCATGGACTACAGAGCCAGGTGCTCGAAAAGTTCGGGGTTTCTTGATTTTGACATACATGAATTTAATCGCTTGAGGGTTACCTGCTTGGATATAAGCATTTAGTGTGGTTTTACGACCAGCTTGAATTGGGTCGAGGTCTTTTTCTAGTAAGCCTAGCGTGGCATTGAGTGAGATAGACCATTGACCAATCGTTTGTTCGGTGTATTGGTAGCCTGAACCGGAGGTACCTTCACTTTGAAGTTTGAAACCAATACTAATGCCTATGCAGATCACGGCGATGAATGCCCAGTTTAAATATTTAAAACCAGACATCGGTCCGCCCCATGGTCGTAAAACAAGCCAAGTGCGTTTAAGTTTTCGGCGATTGCCTGATTCGGGTAGTAGTTTTTGTGTTGCTGACTTGGTACGTTGATAATAGATAATCATGCCGGATACAGAAAGTACTGTCATCGCTAAACCGAAAACAAACCAAACGAATTTAACGCTTAGATCGGCAGCACCTTGATAGCCCCATGTACCGTAATGAAGTGGGCGCATTGATCTATTAACTCTAGAAAGAGTGGGTAAATCAGAGGCTAACCGTTTACCAATGATTTCTCCGGTATAAGGGTGTACAAAATAGCGGCTGTCCCATTTGCTGGTAAGTAAGTCATGCTTGGTGCCGGATACAGTGTAGGCTTGACCGTTATGTTCAGGTGGTGAGAGTACTTGGATTACAAAATCTGGGTCGTGGGCTTTCACTGCGTTAACGATTTCTTTTGAGCTGAGGGCGACAGGGATGCCTTGGCCTAGTTTATCTAAATCTTCCTGTGTCAGTTGAGGGTCGATTACATACTGTGGTAGAAACTGAGGTGCAATTTTGTAAGTCACTAGTGGGTTTTGATAGAACCACCAGCTCCCAGTAATACCAATAAGTAGTACAAACCAAAGAGACCATAAACCGATAAACTTATGCAGATCACCCAAGAATATACGGGGCTTAGCATTCCAGCGAGGGAGCGTAAAAAACTCGCGCCAAAAACGTCGGTAGCTAATAAGGCCGGTGATGAGACCAATTAAGCACAATACGCCAAACACGTTTACTAAAGAGCGGCCGATTACAGGCATGAATAAATTTTTATGTAGAATGGATAAAAACTCGCCAACTGTCAGGAAGTTGGTTTCACCAGTGATTTCTCCAGAGTATGGGTCTACCCATAACTTTTTAAATCCGCCTTCTGGCAGGGTCATCGTCGCGTATGCGGCGGTACGCTCTCTGCTAGTAGCGGTCATGAAAGCTGATAAGCCGACGCCGGGCATGGCGGCTTGCATTCGATCGAATACTTCGCCCTCGTTCAATTTATTGCCTATAGGTGTCACCCTAACTTCACTATAAAACAGCCAGTCAAGTTCTTCAGAAAAAACGGCAATAGACCCGGTCGCCAAAACAATACTCAGTAAAAGTGATAATTTTAAACCGATAAAGCTGTGTATTAAGTAGGCCGCACGGTGGGCGGTTAGTTTTTTCTTTTTTCGTTTTGCCTTTGTGTTGTTTATATCGGGAGCGATAGGGGTGGTTGGTATATCGCAGTCAGGAGCTTCAGGGTCTAGGGGTAATTCAGTGATAATGCTTGTATTCATGATTTAGGTTTTGCCGTCTGACTCAGGTGATGGGTAAGAACAAAATTCTTTTAAATATATTTCTTAATGTGTATGATAAGTATTCTCATTAGTATTTACAAGAGTGGATGTAATTTCATTATCGCTATGTTTAAACGTATCTTAATTTCAGGGCTAGCATGTAAGCCTTATTTTCATGTCGCACTTTCTCAACTGTTCTTTATTCTTCCAGCTCATGCTCAAAACGTACCGGTAGAAAATGGGTTCGTTGATAAAAGTATTGAATTGGAACGTGCGGTGCAGTCAGCAGGTAAAAGTCATCAACAATCAATTCATTCTCAAGAGAAAGTAAATGGCCTTTCAGAGCAAGCTCAAATAAAGGTGGATCAGTATCTGACCAATCAACGTCAAGCTGAAATCACGGAAGCCTATAACGCGCAATTGACAATATTGATTGGATCGCAGCAACAAGAGCTCAAAGATATTCAGGTTCAAATTGACTCTATTGAAGAAACGGAACGAGCGATGCTCCCGATGTTGAATACCATGGTGAGCAATTTGAGTGATTTTGTCACACAGGATACCCCGTTTTTAATACGTGAGCGTCAAGGCAGAATTAGCAAGTTAGAGAAACTGCTTACTCGGGCGGATGTGAGTGTGGCTGAAAAATACCGACAAATACTTGAAGCTTATATGGTTGAGGTTGGCTATGGGCGCACCATCGAAGCTTATAGTGGGGAGATAACGATGGGTAAGGAGTCAGTTGTTAAGCATAGTCGTAGCGATCAACACCACGTTAATTTTTTAAGAATGGGGCGAGTAGGACTTTACTATCAATCGCTGAATGGACTTGAAAGTGGTTTGTGGCTTCCTCTTGAGCAGCGCTGGCGACATTTGGATGATACGCAGAATCAGGTACTGACCAAAGCGATTCAGGTCGCACGTCAGCAGAAGGTGCCAAAGTTATTGGATCTTCCTTTGCCACCGTTAACTGTTCTATCAAATTCAAAGGGGTATTAGCATGACACTTCCAACTGTATTGGCTCCTTTATTTAGAGTCTGCGTATTTTTTTGCAGTGTTTTCTTAAGTGCTCAGTATGTTATCGCGGAGACAGGTGAAAATATTGTAAACCAGGTGAATATTGAGCACAGGCAAATTGAAGAGGCATTTTCTGCAACCAACGTTGTGAATGTATTTTCTCAGAATGACCAGCAAAAGAACCAAGAACGTGAGCGTTTATTTGGGTTGGCTTTAGCTGAGAAAGATAACTTGCTTATGCAAAGTCAGCAACGCGTCAAACAGGCAGAAGGCGAGCAAGAGCGACTAAAAAGCATGTTTGATGGTAATGAAGTCAGTTTGGCTGAGTTAGAAGTCAAACTTGAACAACGTACTGGAACTTTGGGTGAGGTGTTTGGTGTGGCAAAAGAAGCCGCGCTAGAGCTGATGCCTATGTTGGAGGATTCTGTCACAAGTGCTGACAATCCAGGGCGAACAGCGCAATTGTCCTTTGCTGATTCAAAACGCATCCCGACCCTATCTGAGTTGCAGTCTTTGTTGTCGCAATTGCAATTGGAGATGATAGCCACTGGCCAGGTTAAACAGTTTGAAACCCTCATCGTGAACCCGGAAGGCGTAGAACAAACTCAACAAGTAATTCGATTTGGTGTGTTTTCGGCCGCGAGCGTGCAAGGGGATTACCTTGCTTGGGATGTGGTCCAGCAAAAATTGACTACCTTAGCCACACAACCTTCCTCTTCGGCTAAATCTAATCTTCTAGCTTTCTCTCAAGGAGAGGAGCGTTCTGTTTTACTTGATCCAAGTCGAGGTGAGCTCTTTGCTTTGTTAGATAGGATGCCCAGTATTGTCGATCGGATTAAACAAGGCGGTGAAGTGGGATTCTTGATTATTTTACTCGGGGTGATTGGGATCATAGCTGCCTTGTTCCAACTTTTCCGCTTGCTTCAGAATGAAATAGGGGTTCGAAAGCAACTCAGTCAAGCGAGCCAGCCTAGTAAGGATAATCCGCTTGGTCGTGTATTACTTTCAGCTTCTACGGTTGAAAAGAAATCATCAGAAACAACTGATGATCAACTTGAATTAAGAGTAGATGAAGCCATTCTGCACGAACTGCCCTTAATCGAACAAGGACAAAATTTCTTGAAACTCTTGGCGGCTGTAGCACCCTTACTCGGTTTGTTGGGAACCGTGGTCGGTATGATTACCACATTTCAAAGTATTACTTTGTTTGGTACCAGTGACCCAAAGTTAATGGCGAATGGTATTTCTCAAGCCTTGATGACGACGGTACTAGGTTTAGTGGTGGCGATTCCCTTGTTGTTTTGTCACAGCTTATTGGCCACGCGAGGCCGACGATTAGTACAGGTGCTGCAAGAAAAAAGCTTGGCGGCACTGGCGAACAATTATGCTTCTGAGCAAGTAGAAGAAGAACGATATGCCGCTTAGTTACAACCAGTGGATGTTTGAGTTAAGTCAATTCTTTCAGACCGGTGGCTGGGTGCTTTATTTGATCATGTTGGTCAGCTTTGCCTTGGCTACGCTGATTTTGGAGCGTTTAAGTTTTCGTATTTTTACGTATACCAATTTAAAGAAACGTGTGATGAGCACCTTAAAGACAGAGCCTGATTGGCGAGTACAACAGAGCATATTATGTGATTTGGACTTAGTGTTAAAAGACCAGTTTCCGATGATTAAGAGCTTGATTACCTTGTGCCCATTAATCGGACTGTTGGGGACCGTATCGGGCATGATTCAGGTTTTTGATAGTTTGGCGCTTTATGGCACGGGTAACCCAAGATTAATGGCTGCAGGTGTTGCGAGTGCGACGTTTCCCACAATGACAGGCATGGCGGTAGCCGTTGCAGGTCTCTTGTTTTATAGCCACTTACAGCAATGGGCCGATAAAGAGCGAAGTAGCCTTAAATTGATTAACGTAAAAGGAGCTGCATGATGCGTCAACGTGTAATGTTTGGTGAACAACAGGATGATGCACAAATAGACATGACCCCGATGCTGGATGTGGTGTTTATTATGTTGATCTTCTTTATCGTATCAACTTCTTTTGTTCGAGAGGCAGGTATTGATGTGAATCGGCCGAGTGCTAAATCTAGCGACTCGCAGTCAAAAACAGCCGTGATGGTGGCATTGTCAGCGACTGAAGAAATATGGTTAGACCGTAAGTTGGTTGATATTCGTATGGTTCGTCCTGCTATAGAGCGATTGAAAATAGAGCAGTCTGACATCAGCGTGGTGGTGTTGGCGGATGAAAAATCCAGTACCGGGCAATTGGTGAAACTATTAGATCAACTTCGCTTGGCAAATGTTCAGTATATTGTGTCGACTAGGCCAGAATAATGATTGAAAATTTTGGTATATGGCGATGAATGAGATTGAAGGTGTTCAGCAATCAACAGCTGTTCGAAGTTTGCTTTTAGCGCCTATTGCATTGCTATTAACATTACTACTATTTTATATGCTTGCCAGTTTAACGAGTACGGGTGAGATGCGTCTACCGAAGGTTCAAAATGTGCCACTTTTTGATTTCATTTTGGCGCGAAATGAAAGTGAACTGGAGTTGATTAAACGGCGGCGGCCACCCTTACCAGAGGAGATTTCTCAGCCGGAAAAACCAAGTTTAGATCAGCCAAGTATGGCCGAATCTCTTACCGTTGATATGCCTAACCCTCAGCTAGAAGCTCCTAGTATCAATATTGATATGAAAATAGATCTAAGTCCTGCTTTGTCCAGCTTGAATTCGGCAACACTACAAGCGCAAATGTTTGCAGTGGATATCGCGATAGATAATAGCCCTACCGTGGTAAAACGAACCACGCCACGTTATCCGTCCAGAGCGTTACGTAAAAAGGTCGAGGGGTACGTACTGGTTGAATTTATCGTTTCTAGAGCAGGGCATGTATTAACTGATTCACTCAAGGTTATAGAGTCGACCCCCGAAGGAATTTTTGATAGTGCTGTTTTGAGATCGCTTAAACGGTGGCGATTTAAGGTTAAGTTAATCGAAGGTGTCGCGGTCGAATATAAAGCGAGACAACGTTTGGAATTCAAACTGGATAACTAGTTTATGATTTTTTCAGTAGGTCGAATACGCAGAGCTATATTTTTGCTGCTATTAAGTTTTGTATCTCTGACTCAGGCCGGTCAAAGCCTTTCGCCAAGAATGCATGCTCAGTTAACCAAGGCTCAAACCTTGATGGATACAGAGTCTTGGAGTGAAGCTCAAACATTTCTCAATGATTTGGCTGATGGAGTCACACAAGCTTATCCTAAAGCTTTGATTATCCAAAGCTTGGGCCAAATTGCTATTCACCAAGATAACCTGAAAAGTGCGTTGAAGCTCTTTCAACAAGCCTATGATTTACAAGCATTGAAGGCTGAGCAGAATCTACAACTTTTGCACAGTATTGGACAGTTACATTGTGGTCTGGATGAATGGCGGTTGTGCCGAGAAATTCTTGAACGCTGGGTTACGATGGCGCCGGAGCAAGCAAGTGCAGATGACTACATCATGATCGCACAAGCGTTCTCCATGACGGAGGAGTGGGTTAGTGTTATCGGTCCTGTAAACGAAGCGCTACAGCGTAGATCTAATGCGCCACTATCTTGGTATCAATTGCGAGTTTACGCGCACAGTGGGCAATCGAAATGGAGGCAATCAATTATAGCTCAGCAAGCACTGTTGCAGTCTTATCCTAAACAGCCTGATGAGTGGCGTCGACTGGTGTTCTTTCATTTACAGCGTGAAGACCATAAATTGGCTTTAGCTTCTATGCGTATCCCGTTTCAACAAGGTTTATTAAATACAGAAAAAGATTACCGTCAGATCGCCCAATTGATGTTGTATAACGGCGTACCTTATCTCGCCGGAGCAACCTTAACTAAAGGTTTTGATAACAACGTGCTAACAGAAGCGGTTGATAACCTAAAATTGCTTGGTTCTGCCTGGTTACTGGCTGGTGAGCAAGAAAAAGCGAAGCATGTTTTTTCAAGGTTGGTTGCTATTGATCCTCAGCGTCGCTGGATGAAGCAATTAGCGCAATTGCACATTCAAACTCAAAGTTGGCAGCAAGCGGTTGAAGCGTTACATGCTGCTCAGAAACTTGAACCAGAATCAAAGCTGGACTTAATGTTGGGTATTGCACTGATCAACTTACAGCAGTATGAAAATGCTCGATTGTCCTTGGCGAAAGCCGCAAAGGACAAAAGTTTAAAAACAAAGGTTGAGAACTGGCTGCAATACCTTATCCAAATTAAGGTCTAGTTACAGAGGGTATTATTATGACGAGTCATCAAACTTGCTAAATTCAAGGTCTTTAAAGTTAACTGATAATTCAAATCAGTCCCTGCCTATTGAAGATGACTTAATTCAGAAAAATGCAGGTGTCAGCGACTTATCACCGATTCCCCTGTTACTGATAGAGGATGACCGTGATGTAAGTAATGCTGTGGCGCGAGTGCTAACGAAAAAAGGATTTCAAGTACAGCAAGTCTTTGATGGTCAAGAAGGTCTACTGTTGGCCTTGAGTCAGCGTTTTCATTTAATATTATTAGACAAACTTTTGCCCGGGCTCGATGGTTTTGAGTTATTAAAGCGTTTGCGTCAACAATGTCATACGCCTGTCATTATGTTAACCGCATGCGGGACGGAGCAGGATCGTATTGATGGCTTGGTTTGTGGTGCAGACGATTATCTACCCAAGCCTTTCAATATGACTGAACTACATTTACGTATTCAATCTTTGTTACGTCGGAGTACTCGACAAGATGGGCTAGAGAGCAAACATTCAATAGAGCATGAGGGGTTTAGTTTAGCGCTCGATGGAAAACTGTTAACAGTTATCTATGGCAAGTCTTCACAAGAGTTAACACCGGTTGAATTTGATTTGTTGCAGACTTTTATTGAACATAGAAAGGCTGTGCTTTCAAAACATGATCTTTACCAAATGGTATTAAATAAACCTTTCAGCCGTTACGACCGGAGCTTGGATATGCATGTCAGTAACTTACGCTCGAAACTAACCTCGTTACTGGGGGGGCATCGCTTGATTAAGACTGTTCGTGGGCAGGGGTATCAACTCCAATGAATATAATATGCTTCACCCATTACAGTGAATCCAATATCTATTTAAGTTTAGTATGAATCGGCATTTATTATGGCGCCTGGTTACCGGTATTCTTCTTGGTGCTATGGTGATGTTTACTTTGCTGCATCAGATTTCCAACCATCTAACGATTCAAATGACTGAAATAGATCTACAAGATCAAGCTTTATTACAGGGGTATGCTAATCGAGCTGAACAAGCTTTTGTATTGGGTGATCTCAATAAAATTGCAGTTTTAAGCGCTGAGATTGCTAAAGAGTTAGGGGTTTGGGCGGCGGTGATTGGCTACAACCACGAGAGTATGCTGAATTTATCCTTACCAGACCATCTTAGAAATAAGCTAGGGTTTCAACGTCAGTTAAACTGGCCGGTACATCCTTTTATGGAACATGTATTGATTGGCTTCCCTCTGGCAGATAAAAACGCCTCATTTGTCATTGAATTACCTGAGGTTATGCACCCTAAACCCAATACAGAGCAGGTGAAGTTATTGCTCACCTTGGTGATACCTTCTTTGCTGTTAAGCTTGTTTTGTTGGGGCTTGTATCGATACCTGATGAGACCGTTAGAGGCTTTAAGTCGTGGTGCCACTCAGTTAGCGTCGGGGGATTTGTCAGCACGGGTGCTACCTACTATTTCGCAACAACGTGACGAGATTGCGCAAGTCGCTATAAGTTTCGACACTATGGCGGAACGAATAGAAAATCTTGTGCATTCTCAGCGGCAAATGTTGGGAGATTTATCCCATGAGTTACGCACGCCCATCGCGCGTTTTGAATTAGCATTAGATTTGGTGGATGAAGATGAGCTAAGTATCAAAGAGCTGAACTTACGCCTGAGAAAAGATGTAAAGGTGATGAAGGATCTGGTTGAAGATGCGCTGACATTAGCTTGGTTGGAAAGTGATCCGATGATTGATTGTGCTGAAAATTTCGATCTAGCTGTGTTGCTTGATTTAATTTGTGATGATGCCGAGTTTGAGTTTCCAGATCATGCGATCAAAAGGAATTACAGTACTCCGATTTTCTTGAAAAACAGTAATCAAAAAGCACTCGCTCATAGTATTGAAAATATTCTACGTAATGCGCTCAAATATTCTCCCGAAAAAGGGGAGGTAACGGTTGCATGTAAGGTGGAGTCGAAGGGGCTTACGCTTTCGATTGTTGATCAAGGCCCTGGGGTTGAGGCGAGCGCTTTGGTTAAAATATTTAAACCCTTCTTTCGGGAGGATAAATCTCGATCAAATGAGCTAGGCGGGTTCGGGCTTGGTTTAGCGATTGCTAAGCGACAACTCAATGCGATCAATGCACAACTTTGGGCGTGTAATCAACCTGAGGCAGGGTTGTGTATAACGATTAACTTTCATGGCGATACAGGGCTGAATCAAGTCAGTAAACCGGCTAATCCTACCTAACTTCAGTGTAAAGAATGTAAATTTCCTAGGGAGTGATGCACTCAAACTATAAGGTGATAATAATTCCCATTTAGATTGATTGTGGGTTTAACGAGTCGTTATGGCTAGGTCTAGCAAAACAGTTTGAGGTGATGAATGAGTAAGCGGTTTATTGGAAAAAAATTTCCTTTGGTATTAGCTATCGTGTTGATAAATCAGGCGATGGCCTCTGAGGAAGTGGTCAAAGGAGAGACCGTTACAATTTGGGGAACAGAGGTAAAAAGTTCGCTGGTTTCGCTTGGTGAAGATACGATTGAGCTGAAGCAAGCAGATCATTTAAGTGATTTACTTCGTGATCAGCCTGGTGTTGATGTAGGTGGAGCTCATTCTCTTAACCAGCGTATTAATATTCGTGGCTTACAAGATACCGATCTAGAAATTACCATTGATGGCGCTCGCCAAAACAGCTTGATGTATCACCATATGGGAAACTTATTAGTCAACGCCGATATCCTAAAATCGGTTGATATTCAGGTGGGGGCAAACTCTGTTCTTAATAGTGGTTTGGGAGGCGGTGTTGCTTTCGAAACGAAAGATGCATCCGATTTGCTTACCAGAGATGACAAAGCAGGTATGCGAGTCCACACAACTTATGCCAGTAATGCTTATTGGATGAAGTCGCTCACAGCTTATGCTAAAGAAGGTAACGCAGATATTCTTGCCTATTTCACTAAAATTGATCGCGATAACCCAGAAGACGGAAAGGGGAATGAAACAATTGGCAACGATGGCGAAATCACAAACATGCTGCTTAAGTTTGGTTTAGATATGAATGAACACAACGTGTTGAGTTTAGTCATGATAAATATGAAGACCAAGGTGATTATGCGCCAAGACCTGACATGGGCGTATTAACGAATGAATCGATTACCAGTAACACCGTTTACCCGACAAAATATAGCAGAACAACCACTCGTTTAGCTTACGAACTTGATTTAGATGATGCCATCAATTTAACGGCGACTGTGTATGAAAATGAAATGGATTTATGGCGTGATGAAGCATTAAATGGGCGTGCTGCTTATCGATATCAAGAAGGCTTAGCTACGCATACAGGGGTAAAAGTACTTGCTGAGTCCCTTGTTGAGTCGGGAGCTTTGAGCCATACCATTCGATATGGTTTTGATCATTATACTGAGAAGACTGAACTATCACAGGATAGTGTGTTGGTCTCAGGTGAAAAAGTTAAGTCATCGGCTATTTTTATGGAGGATGAGATTTCATTAGATAATGGTTTAACGTTTACGCCTGGTGTGCGTTATAGCCGGTACAACATGGATGCGAGCTTTTCTGATGAAACGTATACCGAAACAACTTGGGGGCTGGCGTCTGAATATACCATTACCGATGACTTGGTCGTGAGGGCGAGTAGTACTCAATTGTTTCAAGGGCCTTTGTTAGCTGAAGTCTTCATTGGCGCTGGTAACGGTTTAATCATAGATCCAAACTTTAAACCGACTACAGGCGTTAACAATGAGTTAGGTTTCAGTTATAGCCCGAATGATTTTTTCGATTTAGATCAATTTACTATTGCTGCCACTTATTATGAGTCAGACGTTGACGACTGGATTGAATCAGAAGATTCGCGAACAGGGCCGGTAAATCAAGGTGACTTTGAGCTGGATGGCTTTGAGGTGCTACTGAAAGTTACTGAAGATAA
>Ga0105353_1001428_pt1 | contig 11897 bp, 5 predicted proteins | sample EN1Hudsemesocosm_2_FD_83657 | JGI IMG/M metagenome (GOLD analysis project Ga0105353, IMG submission 83657) | Methane-oxidizing microbial communities from mesocosms in the Hudson Canyon - EN10B Hudson Canyon | ecosystem: Environmental > Aquatic > Marine > Cold seeps | place: Hudson Canyon...
AATTCTGCTGCATCTCATAACATTTTGCCCCTTAATGATTTTTGCAAGCTTCCCAATGATCTTATATTAAAGAAACCACAAATAGACAAATGTCGAAATGAATTCATTACAGCATTATCTGAATACCTTTTAGATTGCCAAACTCCTCCTGCACTAGATGATATTTCAATTGCATTGAATGTACCTGTTAGCTACATGCAATATCGCTTTCCTTCATTATCAGCATTGTTATTTGATAAGCATCTTCGGTACTCAAAAGAGCGCTTAAAAACAGTAAAAATAGAGATTACAAATAGACTGTTAAAACTAAATATAGGGGTTACGCGCATGAATAATAGTGATGAGATTATTCACAATTTGATGCATGAATTTAACATACCAGAAGCGGAGATAAAGATAATTATTAAAAACATCTTAAATTCAACATCATAAAAAACTGGAAAATTTTAACCAAGGCAAACCATCTTTTAATTACTAGTTTTGGCCTTTCACTTCTATAATCGTTCTATACTCATATGGTAATTCCACACCAGAAATAACTAGCATTCAGCTTTAGTGTATATTAACATCGAATTAGGGTCGTGGTCCTGTCTAGGCGCAATACTGGCAAACTCCCACTATTTCTTTAATCATAATCTTCCAATCTAGCTTAATAATGAATAGCTGCGCCAGTTCATTTCTTAGGTGCTAGTTAGGAAATAAAATGATCAAATATCTTACTCATCAATATGCTTTAAAGCAGAAGTCCAGGCAGATACATGAATTTGTAAAAAATTCGTATTCTCATTCTGATCTAAGCCAAAATTCTATATTTAAAATACTAATTGTTGATGAAGTATTAGACTACGATGATATTCTAGTTTTAATGTCTATCTCAAATAGGCTCCATGATTTACTTAACAAAATTGAATTCATCAATCTCGGGCATTGCAACATCCTACGCTCACTATGTGTAGCATCTACAGGACAAAGTCTAGATGTAGTTCAATCAGTCTATCCCATATCTGATGGTGATATTCGCCGAACCTTGGGGATAGAAACTAATAACTGGAAATCTCTTGGTTTAGAAAACAAGCATACAACTCACCCCTTCCCCGAAGAGCTTAAAAGCCAGCCTGTATTTTCTTCATGGCAAAGCTTATGGATGTTAAATAATAAATCACAACCCAACTTCCCATTCATACCTCCAATTCTTCCTGCTCAATGCTTTGAAGGAAAATCTAAGAGCTTTGAATATCGATCAACCTGGAAAAAAGGTACAACTCCTTCATCACATGAGCAGTTTGGAGTGGTAGTCAGGAACAATAACTGTGTAGTTGGTGCAATGAATTGGTACTGGTGGGGATCAGCAGGACATATTCAAGGTATTGAACTTTACGTTTGCCTAAAAAATCGAGAAAATCTTATTAATTTTATCATCGACATCAGGCCTACTGAAAGCTTACCTACTTTTGGCCCAAACCTAACTGAAAGCAGTTTTTTAAGCCAAGATTCTACTAATCGGTTAGCTGATATTGTAGATTTGATCAGCGAATATAAGTATCAGAGCAAAGTTTATGGGCATTAGACCGATTAAATAATTAAACGTAAGTCAAAAAGCTAGAGGGGGCTGTACATAATCCAAGATCCCCCCCTTAATTTATAACATCAGTTAATAATTACTCTCACACTGAGTATTTATTAACTGAGTAAAAATAGTCGATTCGCGAGCATCTACTGCTCCATAACCTTGATAAATTATGTGAGCAATAGGGATACCTCTTTCTACTAATAAGTCTCGAACCTTACGTGCAATAATTTCAGAATAAGATAAATTTTCAAGACTATTCTCGAACTCATCCGAAAAAACCTTAATTTCAATTTTACTATCTGTTTTATGCATCTGCATAGCCAGCTTGTTAAAAATACGATCCCCTAGCAGATTCAGCTTCATATTTTCTTCAAGGACCTCCGAAATTAAATTCTCTTTTGTGCAATCAAAAACTTCTTTATCACTATTCAATTTTAACGATTTTTTATCAACCTCAGGCTTCAAGTCATTTATTGGAAACTGTTGTTGATATGATTTCCAGCTTAAATAATTCGCCTTATTTTGTGTATTATTTATCCCAAATAAATATTCAATAGAAAGCGATGCATGATAAGTATCAGATAAATTAATTGCATCTACGCTTGCATTCAATTTTAGGTCTCTCTTAAATTTATAAGAAACTCCTGCACTAATAAATGGAAGAGTCTGCTTCCCTTCCTTCATTTCATCTTGGCTACTAGGTATCAAACGACGTAAACCTGAGCGCGCTATTATAGAAATGTCGTCATTTATATAAAGTCCTTTAGCCATTGACAATTGATATGACTCCCACTCTATCGATGCCTTAGAAGTGCCAATATTCCACGACTGGGCTCCTAGGTTATTGTAAGCAACTCCTAAACTCCAATTTTTAGGCAGATTCCAATTAAGCCCAAAGAAATATCCTGAAGAGTTCTTATTTACATCAGAGCCTCCTTCTACTTTGCTACCAACTTTTCCATGAGTCATTCCAACTTCAGCCCCAATATTTTGAGCACCAACCTGTGTTGAAAGTACCAGTAGAGAAAAAAATAGCAACCTGGCTTTCATCTTTCTCAATACCAATAATAATGAAAATAATGCCAATCCAAAGCTATCCCCTAAGCCTTCAATTGAATTATCAATATTATTCTCTCTATCAGAGTCTTGATAATCGGGTATTCCGTCATTATCTGAATCCGATTTCAAACAGTCTGGATAAGTAATGCACTCCGCATCATCTTTAATACCATCTAAATCCGAATCGAAGCCTCTATCAACAAAATCAGGAATACTGTCACCATCAGAATCTTTATGTAATATATTGACAAAGTTATCATCTACACCATCATTATTGATATCCTTTCCGAAGGTCTGATCGGGATCAATTGCATCCACAATACTATCTGCATCAATATCTTCAAAGGAGGCAATGCTCTCCTCCCTATCACTTAATCCATCGTCATCAGAATCTAAATCTCTATAATCTGGCGTGCCGTCATTATCAGTATCAGCTATGCGAGCACCATCCCAAATACCGTTTTCATCACTATCTACTAATCCCCCTTGTGTTAGGTATTCATCAGCATCAAAAACATCTGCAATTAAATCAGCATCCCTATCGCCATATGATAATGCTTCGTACATATCAGGTAGACCATCGCCATCACTATCACTATCAGAATAATCGGGAATACCATTTGAGTCCGAATCAGGACATGCTGGAAAAGTTGCGCATTCCATTGAATCAGGAATACCGTCATTATCATTTGAATATACAGAATCTACATAATCAGGTATTCCATCATTATCTGAATCTTCAGGTTTACCATCATCGTTTGTATCAATGACTTCTGCTTCATCAGATATTCGATCATTATCACTGTCAGTATCTAAATAATTAGGTACCCCATCAGAATCCGTATCCCAAGGAGTAAATACGAGCGGCCCCCTCTCCACACGATCTAATAAACCATCATTGTCACTATCAGTATCAAACATATCTAAACCTCCAGTGTTCAATCGATCATTGGAAGCTGAGTCTCCATCACTATTAGGGCACTCTCTCGGGAAATCAGCTAGCTCCACACCATCAGGAAGAGGACATTCGATAATATTGGGGATTCCATCTAGATCAGCATCGCCGTTTGGATTTGTAGCCTCTTTAGGAAATTCTAAGTAATCAGAGACTCCATTACCGTCTAAGTCGAAAGATGCATCGTCATTTATACCATCATGGTTTGCATCAGCTTTTCCTAAATCAACACCTCCACCGCCATCAACATCAGCGTCAAAAGCATCATCAATTCCATCTCCGTCCTGATCATTACCTGCACTTAATACTTCAGCTGCATCAGCTATGCCATCTCCATCAGAATCCAAATCCCTATAATTAGGAATTCCATCAAAATCTATATCAAGATTTCCCTCTAATGCATCGGGAATACTATCCCCATCACTATCCCTATCTATATAGTCAGGCAACCCATCATTATCCGAATCAGTTCCTTTTGCATTATCATCAATACCATTACCATCTACGTCAGACTTTCCCGAGTCGATTTTTGAATCACCATCAGCATTTGCATCGAATACATCATCAATACCATCATTATCTAAATCATGCCCACTTACACCTGCCTCTATTGAGTCAGGTATACCATCATTATCACTGTCAATATCATTGGCATTGATATCACCATCTAAGTCAGTATCAGGTACGGAATTATCATCGATACCATCTGCATTTTCATCTAATTTACCTGCATCGACACCAGGAATACCGTCTTGATCTGCATCATGAGCATCGTCAATCCCATCTGAATCACGATCTACACCAGTATCATTGTTTTCAACTAAATCAGGAATTCCATCATCATCTGTATCTGATGCAGATGGCACTATAACTAAGGTATTATCAAGAAAGTCTGCAATATTATTATTATTAACGTCTTTTAGCGCTTCTTCATATAATCCGTTTCCGTCAATATCTGATTTTCCATGATCTGTAATACCCCCACCATCTGAATCAAGATCAAATGCATCATCAATCCCGTCTTGATCATTATCGCTACCAGAACCTCCACTTTCTTCTCGGTCATTCACTCCATCTCCATCGGCATCTTGATCTACGTAATTCGGAGCACCGTCAGAGTCAGTATCGAAATATCCCTCCAATTGATCTGGAATCGTATCATTATCCGAATCAAGATCTAAAAAGTCAGCAATACCATCACCATCAGAGTCAATCGCTTGAGCACTGTCTTCTAGACCATTTCCATCAGAATCACTTTTCCCTATATCAGCAGCATGATCACCGTCTGTGCTAGCATCAAAAAAATCATCAATTCCATCATGATCAACATCTAAACCAGAAGGTCGTCCTTCAATTAAGTCGCCTATACCATCATTATCAGAGTCGCTATCTAAATAATTGGGTATGTTATCTCCATCTTTATCATCGGTACCTTCAATAGCATCTGGGATTCCATCATTATCAGAATCATAGTCTCTATAATTTGGAATACCGTCACCATCAGAATCTATAGAAGGATCCGCATCAACTACTCCATCTGAATTTGAATCAGCCTTATTCAAATCAACATTTGAATCATCATCAGCATCAGCATCATATAGGTCAATAATCCCGTCATTATCAGAGTCTGTTGTGCCACCATCTAACTGGGCTTCAATACGATCCGAAATACCATCATTATCTGAATCTATGTCCTGTGAATTATATTCAGAGTCACCATCAAGGTTCGGGACATGGGACAAATCAATACCGTCAGCATCTTCATCAAATCGATCAGCATCAACACCAGGATTTCCATCCCTATCACTATCATAAAGGTCATCTATACGATCATTATCCATATCCAAGTGTGATATTTGGTTCTCTAAAGCATTTGGAATACCATCAGAGTCAGTATCTAGTTCATTCCGAAGAAATACAGGGATAAGTTTTTCCAAAAAATCTTGAGTGCCATTACTATCTCTATCAAAACTAAATTCATCAACAATCCCATCTAGATTAGCATCCAGTTTACCTGCATCGATAGTTCCACCACCATCAGCGTCAGCATCTAATACATCTACAATGCCATCATTATCAAAATCAGTATTTTCAAGTTGATATTCTTCACCATCCGTTAATCCATCACCATCAGAGTCAACATCTCGATAATTCTCAATACCATCTCCATCTGAATCTATATTCCCTTCGACTACATCAGGCAACAAATCGTTATCCGAATCCTTATCTAAAAAGTCTGGTATTCCATCGTCATCACTATCTACTCCAAAGTAGTTATCTTTGATTCCATTGCCATCATTATCGATACTACCCAAATCAGACCTTCCATCACCATCTAAATCAGCATCAAATAGGTCATCCAAAGAATCTGAGTCTACATCTCTACTTTGTACTCCTGCCTCAATAATATCTAAAATACCATCGCCATCAGAATCAGTATCAGCACTATTAATTAGACCATCACGATCTATGTCACTTTGAATATCATCTTTAATTCCATCATTGTTTAAATCTGGGTTTTCTGAAGATGGTTCGAATATATTATCAATCCCATCACCATCATTATCTAAAGATGAATATCCATTCTCAATGAAAGCTGGGACCCCATCTTCATCAAAATCGATATCTTGATAATCAACAACCCCATTTGAATTTGCATCTGTTAAGACAAGATCTTTAATTCCATCACTATTTGCATCAAGCTCACCCAGGTCAGTCCCAACAACCCCATCTTTATCGGCATCATATATATCTATAATTCCATCAGCATCAACATCTTCAGTGCTTGTTACAATCTCTTTGTCTGCAATTCCATCACCGTTCGAATCCAAGTCAATATAAGCACCTAAAGAATCATAGTCAGAATCAGTAATTCCTTCATAAACATCTGGAATAAGATCTCCATCTGAGTCAAGGTCGACAAGATTAGGTAAACCATCGTTATCAGTATCCAAAAGATCTAAGGAGTCATCCACTCCATCACTGTTTGCATCTACGCCGCCTGTTTGATCCACATCGATATTATCAGGTAAGCCGTCTAAATCAGTATCAAGACCATCAAGAACAAAGTTGCTACTTTCTATTTGATTGCTAATACCATCTTTATCAAAATCAGCGGCATCAGCATTAAGTGCCCATAACAGCAGGGCAAAGATTAGTTTATTCATTTATTTAATGCGCCTATGAAAACAGGCTGTCCAGTTAAAATTCTAATATCCATAAATGCCATTAATAAAGCTGTGCAACTTGACTGATAGGCATATTCCGTTTGCTTTAAAGAAGAGATTTCTTCCAATAAAGTCTTTCTCTCTAGCATTCCTTTTTCCTCTTCCTCTCTTCTTATCTTTACTATTCCTTCTGCATTCAATACTAACTCCACAGAATTACTATATCGCTCAGTTAATAAATCAATTTTATTTTTTAGATAATCCAACTTGCCACTCAAGCGGGAAAACATCAAAGCATACTGAGAGCGTTTATTTTCAATTTGAAAGCTCAACTTTTTTAAAGACGAACTTCTTTCCCCCCCCTGATAAATAGGAATGCTAAAATTTAAAGCATAAACAACTTGCTCATTTTTTGAACCGTCAAACGACCCCCCAAAACGTTCTGATTGTTCATACGTTGCAGAAGCACTTAACTTGGGGAGATATTGGGCTTTAATTGATTTCCTTTCCGCTACTAACGTATCAATCTCAGCTCTTAATTCATCCATACCAACATGAGAAAATATATTTAATTCATTAGATAATTCTATTTGAGTAGCTGAAATCAAATCCTTACATTCGGGATAACCAGCAATCGAGTTTACCTTAGTGCTGTCAAATAGTGCGGATCTTGCATCTTGTAAATAAATGCGTTTTTGAGAAGTTTCTTCTTTCACCCGATAATAATCTAACTTACTACTTTGCAAAGCTAATTTACTTTGCAGCCCTTGTTGATATTCCGCTATCACTAAATCATGTGTATGTTTAATTACATTCTCTTTGGCCTGTTGATATTCAAGATCTGCATGAGAGTCAATAACAGCTCTATATTTTCCAATTACACTACGCACTAAGTCTCCCCAAGCTTGACGGGCAGATAGCTCTAGAGAAATCACTCTATGCTTGGATGCTGACAAGGAAGTAAAAAGAGACATATCAAAGAGTGGTTGATCAAGTGAAATTGCTTTAGATAAATAACGGTAATCACCATCTGATGTTACCTGCTGTTCTTTACCACTCACATCCGCTTCCGTGTATGTATTAGTTATTTTGGCGGATATTTTTGGAAATAAATTATCTCTAAATGATTGCGCATCAAATAACTGGCTCCGTATTTGATATATACTGTCAATATATTTCTGGTCATATGCCTCACCTTGTAAAACCAATCCTTGCAAGCTTGTTGTAGAAGCACTTGTATTGAAAGAGAAGATAAGAGCCATTAAAATTTTAACTTTCATTAACGCTCTCTCAACGATTCTTTTTGATACTCGAGGAAGTTAGTAAGGAAATAATCGATCACTCTGCGATGCCCGACTTTTATATCAGAAACTACTGTCATCCCGGAAATTAAGGGGACCTGACCACTACCAATTAACATCTCTGATTTACTTAACGAAATTACAACAGGGTAATAATAACCTTTATCTTTATCCGCAATAGCATCAGCACTAATTTTTAATATTGTCCCGTCAATATAGCCATACTTGGTATAAGAGAAACTATCAATTTTCACTTTAACCGCCTGCCCCATTGTTAAAAAACCTATATCTTTATTTAATACGCTTGCCTCAACAACCAATTGAGCACTAGCAGGCACTACCTTCATTAACTCTTCTGCAGGAGTAACGACCCCCCCTACGGTGTGGTATTTAAGCTGACTTACATAACCGTTTACAGGAGATCGAATATAACGGCTTTCTTCTCGCTCTATAGCTTTACGAAGATTAATTTTAAGTGAGCGTACTTCTTTATCAATTTCTTCAATTTGTTCAATAAAATTTGCGATACTTGAATTACGATATTCACTCAATGCACTCTCAAAAATTTTATAACCCGCCTCTGCCTCTGACAAAGCATCAACAGATGACAAATAATCTGACTTTGCTTGTGTAAACTCCACTTTAGATTGACTCCAATCAGAGAAAGACAAGCTACCAAGCGAAAACCGCTTTTTATCAAGATTGAAACGATCTTCCGCAAGTAGACTAAGCTCTTTAGCTCCCATTAATCGTGTTAATGTCAGAATCTTAACCGATTCAGATTTTTCCAACTCACTAATTAAACGCTTATCTTGTGAAATATAACGGTTATATTCATCTTCAAAGCTTTCGATTTGAAGTTCAACAAGCGCATCATCCCCCCCACCAAGCTTATGATAATGGAGCTTAATTTCTCTTTCAAAACCATCAATTTCATTATCGTTAAATTCTGATATAACTCCTTTTAAGTAATTAAAACGGTATAAACGTAATTCATTAATTATAATTTCAGATTGTAATTGTTGTCGGTCTGATTCTGGCGCAGTTGGATCTAGTTCAATTAAATTCTCGCCAGCCGAAATATATTGACCATCAACTACTAAGATTTCTTTTACTTTAGATGTCTCTAAAGCTTGTATAACTTTTACCTTCTGAGAGGGCTGGACAACTCCTTCTGCAACAACCACCACATCCATTTCACCAAATATTGACCAGATCAAAGCAATCACGAAAAATGCCATCAATGACCAATTTATGGCTCGTGCAGCTAATGGGGGTGGGGTCTCCAGCAATTCTATTGCTGCCGGTAAAAACTCAAGCTCTTCTTTATTTTTTTTATCTACAGAACTTTCACGATAATTCTTTTTTATAATCGACCGCATAAAAGTCATCATCAAGAAGTAACCTCACTATCGCCCGATACCATCTGCTGCATTTTTACTAGGCGGCGATATCTACCCTGCGAGTTGTTCATTAACTCTTCATGACTTCCATCTTCAATAACCTGTCCATTTTCCATAGCAATAATTCTGTCAGCTGAACGTACTGCACTTAATCGATGAGCAATAATAATTACTGTTCGATCACGGCAAATATATGCCATATTATCTTGAATCGCTTTTTCAGATTCATAATCTAATGCAGATGTCGCTTCATCAAAAATTAATATTCTAGGGTTATTTATTAACGCTCGGGCAATAGCAATTCTTTGCCGCTGTCCTCCCGACAAGTTACTCCCTCTTTCTCCTAATCGAGTATCATAGGCTTCAGGCAGGCCAGATATAAACTCATGAGCACCAGATAATTTGGCTGCTTCTATTACTTTATCCATTGGTGTTGCGGGATTTGAAAGAGCAATATTTTCTCTCACAGACGCATCAAACAAAATATTATCTTGAAGCACTACCCCTATCTGAGACCTAAGCCATGCGGGGTCTGCTAGCGATAAATCAACACCATCAACTGATACCTTACCAAGTTCAGGCAGATATAATCGTTGAATTAACTTCGTTAACGTAGACTTTCCAGAGCCTGATGTACCGACAATGCCAACCACTTGCCCAGAAGGAATATCCAATGAGACATTTCTTAATACTTCTGGTAGTCCAGGTGCATAGCGGAAAACAACATTCTCAATTGAAATTTTCCCCTCCATTTTAGGTAAAGGAGGCTTTCCAGCGCCAATAATAGGCTCTGCTGGCATATTAAGAACATCGGATAATCTATCAAGTGAAATTTTGAATTGCTGAAAATCTTGCCAAAGTTGGGATAGTCGTATAATTGGTTGTGCTACTTGGCCAGACAACATATTGAAAGCAATAAGCTGCCCTACGGTAAGCTCTCCCGCCATTACCAGATGCGCCCCCTTCCATAACAAGAGGGCAGTAACGATTTTGCTCACCAATTGAATTCCCTGAGACCCTGTATTAGAGATAGTGACAGAACGAAATGATGCTCTTACATATCCTGCAAGTTGACGCTCCCATTTCTGACGCATTTGAGGCTCAACTGCCATAGACTTAATCGTCTCCATTCCCGACAAAGATTCAGTCAAAAATGCTTGATTTACAGCTCCTCTTTGAAACTTTTCTTCAGTACGCGCTCTCAATGTGGGTGTTATTAGAATAGAAATTGCGGCGTAAACAGGAATTGAACACAGTACAATCAATGTTAATTCCACACTGTAATAGAACATCACTGCAAAAAATACGAAAGTAAAAAGTAAATCTAGTACCGACGTCAATGCATTTCCAGTTATGAACCCTCGAATAGTTTCTAGCTCTCGTACTCTTGCTACAATTTGTCCTACAGGCCTAGACTGGAAATATGCAATAGGTAAACGCATCAAGTGGTCAAATAACTTAGCTCCTAATGAAACATCGACCCGACTGGTTGTATGAGAAAAAACGTAATTTCTTAATCCATTGAGTATTACGTCGAAGCATGCCATCACGACTAATGCGATGACAATAACATTAAGCGTCGTTACTCCTTGATGCACGAGAACCTTATCCATTACCACCTGAAACATTAAGGGGGTTACAAGTGCAAAGAGCTGTATGAATAGGGAAGCAAGAATAACTTCACCGAACAGTTTTTTATATTTCGCGATTACTGGGAGGAACCAAGAAATATCAAATTTTTTGATATCTTTAATCAAGCTACTTTTCTGCTTTACCAGAATTGCTTTACCATCCCAGAACGTAAACAATTCTTCGGCAGTGACAATCTCCGGGCTTTCACCCGCTTTCTGAATTAAAAATCCTCCGTCAACTTCCTTACCAAGAATGAAATAACCATAACTCTCAGAGATGCCAACAGCTGGAAATGAAACATTATTAAGCCTCTCAGACTTAATTTTAGTAATTTTTGCTTTTAAATCTAATTCTTTTAGAACCCTTAAAAAAGATAACTCATCAAGATCAAAAGAATTCGGACAATACTGGTGTTTTACCTTATCTAAATTTACAGGTAATTTATAGATATGCATTAATATTCCTAAGGAAATCAATGCACTTGGAACACGAGTATCGTTGGCTGAAAGCTGTTCCGTTGCAATATCAGACATAATACAAACTAGTACCAAAAAGAATGGGCGCGAATAATACCAAAGCACTAATAGTGCTGTCTATTGATTCGACAGGAGAATGGTAGCCTTTGCCTAAACGCAGGCTACCGCAGTTACTTTGGCTATCCGACAGACATCCATTTTTGCAACATTTCCTCATTTGATAGAGTCATGCTTCCGCCTTCGTCAGAGCCAGCTTCAGATAGAGCAGCGTTAGCCTGAACAAACTTGCCAATCATCTCCGCTGACAACTCATAACCAGATACAGATACAGTAT
>Ga0105353_1001435_pt1 | contig 11852 bp, 8 predicted proteins | sample EN1Hudsemesocosm_2_FD_83657 | JGI IMG/M metagenome (GOLD analysis project Ga0105353, IMG submission 83657) | Methane-oxidizing microbial communities from mesocosms in the Hudson Canyon - EN10B Hudson Canyon | ecosystem: Environmental > Aquatic > Marine > Cold seeps | place: Hudson Canyon...
AGCGCCTGATGCATTTTCCGGTAACTTAAGTGTTTCTGTAGACAACGCATGTACCGTAAAGCGGTAATGGTGTATGCCATGACCTTCTGGAGGGCAAGCACCACCAAAGCCTCGGCTACCATAATCATTTTGTACTTGCAGGCTTCCCGCTGGTGCTAGCGTACCTTTTGTATTACCAGCACCCGCTGGCAGCTCTGTTACAGTTGCTGGGATATTCAGAATTTGCCAATGCCACCAACCACTACCCGTCGGTGCATCTGGATCATACGCAGTAATAGCAAAGCTCTTGGTACCCTCAGGGGCTCCTGACCATTTAAGCTGTGGCGATGTATCACCACCAGAACAACCAAAGCCATTAAATTCCTGCGCCTTCGTCATAAATTCAGCGTCAGAAATGTCATCGCTTGTTAAAGTAAGAGAGCCGGCAAATACAGAAGTAGAGACAAGCAGTGATAAAAAAGAAAGAAGTTTAGTAGGTTGGCGCATAATAATCCTCGTGACAGACTGGCTAGATAAGTTGCCATATTAGCCCGTTACACCAACGCATTAAGCCCATAAGCCGTCATTCTTTCGCCCTATCCCGCCATAATTGTTTTTCTCAGTTCAGAAGGCGTTAAACCAAAGCGGCCCTTAAAGCGTTCGGTAAATCGAGATTGCGACTGATACCCACATTCATCAGCAATGGTACTTATCGAAAACAAGGTGGTTTGCAGCAAATGTAAACCCAGACCTAGTCTTGCTTGATCTTTAATTTCTTGCACGCTACTTCCCTCCACTTTTAATTTCCGTCTCAGAGTCGATTCGCTCATTGCTAACTGTTCGCAGATAGATTCAAGGGTCAGTGCGTGGAAGCCTTGCTCATTAAACATAGAATGCAGTCGTTGCCCTACCTGAGAACGCCCTAACATCGATAAAATTTCTTCATGCCCCATATGACATAATAATTCTAATATTTCTCTCTTACGCGAAGAAATAATCTGTGTAGGTGCCCAAAGAGAGGATTCAATAAATTGCTGTAAACATTTTATTAATGACTCTGTGGTATCACCACTACAACAGTGATTTTTATGCGACGCCTGAACGTGTAGGCCGGCATAATCTTGCGGCTCAAATTCAATTAATAGAGCAAAATACTCTTCTTCTATTGGAATATTACGCATATTAATCGCAGGACTATCAGATAAAAAGATAAAGCTCCCTGCTTGGCAGACTAATTCACCTTGCTTACCTAATACCTTTTTGCCGTTAAATACGACGATCAACATCGGTTTTGCAATGGGGACATTGAGTAGATTTTGTTCATGGATAGAAGTATAGATAGAAAAAGGCAGTTCTTTATTTTCGTTATGCGTCTTATCGTTATGAGGCTTGTCGATTACCGTTTCGTTTGTACATTTCAATTCTATTACGTTTTTGATCGCATCTTTAATCGACTGAAGCTGAGTATCCATTGTTCTTCTCAAGGAGTTCATTAGTTCAAATATAGATGTATATTACAGTAACAACCTGGAATCGTACCACCTTCACGTTCGCACGAACGATAACTTAACAACTCAGCATCCACTTTTCTATTAGAAAGAATTAATAGCCCATTGGATTATCACTTTGCCAATACCAACTATCTTTAACCATATCACTCAAGGTTAATGCTGCGGTCCAGTTCAGCTCTTTTTTTGCTCGAGAGACATCAGCATAACAAGCCGCTATATCTCCTGGTCGCCTAACCGAGAACTTATATAAAACCTTAGTATGATTTTCTTTTGAAAAAGTATTTACCATTTCTAATACACTAATACCTATACCAGTCCCTAGATTATAGGCCTGCACACCTTGAATCCCGGTTTTGGAGATTATTTTCTCAACTGCTTTGACATGACCCTTAGCCAGATCAACAACATGAATATAGTCACGGACACCGGTTCCATCTTTAGTATCGTAATCGTTACCAAAGATAGTAAGGTTCTGACGTCGCCCAGCGGCAGTTTGAGTAATATAAGGCATTAAGTTATTGGGTATATTTTGTGGATCTTCACCAATACGTCCAGATTTATGGGCTCCCATAGGATTAAAATATCGTAATAAAGCGACTGACCACGAGTCAGAGTTTGACTTATGATTAATATCATCTGCAATAGCCAAATCACGTAGCATATCTTCAATCATTAATTTAGAGCGCCCATAGGGATTAGTTGCGGATAAAGGCATATCTTCTGTTAAAGGTAATTTTTCAGGATTACCATAAACTGTCGCAGAAGAACTGAATATTAAGTTTTTACAGTTAGCCAAAGACATTGCTTGAATAAGAACAAGAGTACTATTGACATTATTATCGTAATAATCCATTGGTAAAGAACAGGACTCACCGACAGCTTTTAAACCTGCAAAATGAATAACTGCATCAATCTTATATTGACTAAAAACATCTGCCATCAGTGCTTTATCACGAATATCACCCTCGATAAACTGAACATTTTTTTGGGTTATTTCATTTACACGATTTAATGATTCTATACATGAATTACTAAAGTTATCGACAACTAAAACGTCAAAACCTGCCTGTAATAATTCAATACAAGTATGTGAACCAATATACCCTGCACCACCAGTAACTAAGATCATTTTATTTTTCATGGTTACTGCCCTCTTCCTAAAATCATAACTTTTATCGTGGCAAGAACTATCCCGCAGTCCATTTTTAACCAGTTCCAAATTGAGTTAATGGCTAATGAATAGGACAAGTCATAACCCAGCTTATTTTTTACATCCTCTAAACATTCATCATAGCCCTGATGAACTTGTGAAAGCCCTGTTATTCCAGGTTTTATACCGTATGTGCGGTCAGTAAAGTAAGGTATTTCACGCTCAAGGCGTCGACAAAAGCTTGGGCGTTCAGGTCGAGGTCCAATCACTGACATATCACCTCGTATAACATTAATGAATTGCGGTAACTCATCTAAGCGCGTTTTTCGCAAAATTTTTCCGACTAATGTAATGCGTGCATCATTTTTGGTTGCGAGTGTTGGTCCACTTTCAGATTCGGCATCAAAGCCCATTGTACGAAATTTATACATCATGAAAATATCGACTTTATTTGGTAAGCTCTGTCCTATGCGTAATTGCTTAAAAAAAATAGGCCCGCGGCTTTCTATTTTTATCACTAAAGCAATCAATGGAAACAAGGGTAAAGTGAAAAACAAACCTAAGCTCGCTAAAATAATATCAAATATTCTTTTACTGAAACGCACTTCATTTGGAATAAAGTCAGCAGGTATCGCACGATGCTTCAGTTGATCCAGACTAAGATCCATTGATGGTTTACGTACACTTACTGCATTATCTATATTCGTATGTGGAGTATGAGTTATCATATTCGTCACCTGTATTACTGCCATTTAAATATCTATTACTTTTGCCTACTACAGTACTATTCTTCTGTTTTTTTGATCTCAACTTTATGCCAACGCTTCTCAGTTTCGATTCCAAAAAAACGTAATTTAAAATACTGATTAACTGTATTTAGCAAGTAGCTTGCCGATCCTATCAACCCCATTAGATGTCCTTGGCATAGATAACTGACTAAACGAGCAATTTTGTTATTAAACAGTTTATCCAATGGTTTATTAAAGACTCCCCCTATACCAGCAGTGCCGTTAGTAGCACTCACGAGCTTATTCAACATAGCTAAGCCATAGGCACTCACCTGACCGATGAATAGGAATGCAAAGAAGTATGATTTAAAGGCTAAGATAGCGCTTAGAATGAACAAGGTAATTAATAAATAAGGCATAATCACACGTAAACACTTGCCCGAAGTAAACATCCAACTCACCCAGAAACGACTTAAATCGAATCCAGGGAATAATAATGATTTCAATCTGATAAGTTGCTGCATATTGCCTTGCGAAATGCGAATTCGTCTTTGGGCATCTTGCTCTAAGGGTGTCGCTTCTGTCTCTAATATTTTGATTTCTGCATCAAATATTGCTTTGCCACCTAAAGCTACCGCTCGCATTGGGATGATGAAATCATCATTTATCGTATCAGCTTCAAGTAATCCGCAAAATTCACGACGGATGGCATAATAAGCTCCTGCAACTCCCATAACAGCACCAAGCTTACTCTCTAGACTGCGAACGTTATTTTGGTATTGCCAATAGGCGGACTCACCTTCAGAGCCTATGTTAGTATCCGAATTAAAAGCGGATGTTAATAATGAATAATCACCCGTTACTACAACTACTTCTGGATCACGCATAAAATGCTGTGCACTACGCCATAATGTATCACTGCTTAAAACGGCACTAGCATCTGAAAATACAATTAAATCTGCATAACTCTCTTTAATTGCACGATTAATAATTGATACCTTGCCTTTATTCTCTTTAATATTAACGATTCGAATGTCTAAATCTCGGTTATGAAATAAACTTTGACTTTTAACAGCACGTTTAACAGTTTCATCATTACAGCCATCACAATAAATACTGATCGACAATTTATCATCGGGATAATCTAACCACCCCATGCTGTCTACTTTTTGATGAATCACTGCTTCTTCATTAAAAGCAGGAACAATAATATGAATACTCGGTAACGTTTCATCTTGTTTATCGCATTTAAAACCTCGAGTATATTCTGCTGTAACAGAAGTCTGTTTCTTCGATTTATATCGAGCAATTAACTTCAGTAAAACTGGGTAGCCAATGTGATGGTAAACCACGAGTACAAATAAGATGATTGTAAAAAGAGCCATAACAAATTCCTCAATTCTTATATATGAACATTTACGACTGCTATATCATTGCTGATATAAAAGGCGGTACTCATGAAGCATCTTGCTAAAATCACGTTCTGTGGTGACAAATTTTCTAGGGGAAGGTAATTGGTTACGACTCAACTTGCTTAAGGTTTGTCTAATAGCCCAAGCTAAAGCCGTGCTATCTTCGGCGGGAACCATCAGGCCACTTTCTGGGCAACAGGCTTCACGACAACCACCCACATCAGTCAAGATAACGGGTATACCACAGGCTTGTGCCTCTAGCGGTGAAAGAGGTAAACCTTCATTTAAAGACGGAAGGCAAAACACATCGATTGATTGATAGAAGCTCACCATATTATCAAGATTACCCAACAGAATAACTCTATCCATTAAACCGCTCTGTTGAATGTACAGTTCTAACTCATCACGGTGCTCCCCTTCCCCTGCCAAGACTAAAATGCAATTATCTTTCAAAAATTTAAGTGCATCTATTAAATACTTGTGTCCTTTAACCTCAGTCAAACGTCCTGCACAACCAATATATTTTACAGACTTTCCCTCCCTGTTTTGGATAAGCCCAAGTTGAGCTCTTGCATAGGGCTGATTTCCTTTATGAAATACCTGGCAATCAATACCATTATGAATAACTTGGCTGGGATAATTTGGTTGGTAAGATGCCAGCTGTTTCTGAACACCAGTAGCATCCGCTACTAGAATGGGTCTTACCCATTTTAAAAGCATACTCTCTAAGCGTCTGCGTTTATGGTCTGCCATATGCCATGCATCATGTTCCGTATGTATACGACACTGTATATTGCTCAATTTTGCGGCGAGCCCTCCATATATAAGGGGGCCAATATGATGGCTATGTACAACATTTGTGTTTAAGTTTTTTAACAACTTCTTAAGTTTTAATAGACATGTAAATGAAAGCCCAGGCTTTTTATTTATAAAATGTAATTTTTTCTTATAAGGTAATAAGCGAGGCCATTTTGATAACGCCTCATCCATACTGCCCTCTAAACTTATGATGTGCATATCTTCATCATTACTCCTTAAAGAAGATCGCATCATTTCTAGTACTAAGCATTCAATACCTCCAGCACGTAAATGCTGTACTACTTGTACTACAACCCTGACTAAAGGTTTATCAGTAACATTCTCTATGACATTATCTACTGCATGTTTCATAACTATATCCTCTAACCAGTTACCTAAATATTTAAATAGCTATCCAAATCAGCTATCCAAATCAGCTATCTTCAAACACCGTATCGGACTCTAATAACTCTTTAATCTTCGGAATCCTGCTTAATACCGGCGCACCGGTGTACTTTTGAAGTTGATCAATACTGCGAATGCTGGTATCCATAATTTCAACGATTACAGCCAAGCCTACGCCCAATAAGATCCCACCAACCAACCCAGCTAAAATAAAGACAACACTTGGGATGTTGGATGGCCAAGTCGGTGTATAGGGCTGATCTATAATTTTAATTCTATTTTGTTCTTCAAATCGTCCAAGTGAGCCCGTAACCTTGGCCATTTCATAGCGCTTTAAAAATTCATTATATAAATTTTTCTTTGTGTCCAGCTCGCGTTCAAGCTCTGTCAACTCACGTTCAATTGATGCAAAGGTCTTCACTTGTTCTTGCATTGCAATTATTTGTTTTTTCAAGCTAACTACCTCTTGCTCTAATCCTTGCTCTATAGACTTAGATTTTTGTATTTCTTGTAATTGAGAAACTAACAATGGCGAATTCGTATCAGTATTTGTATTGGCACCAATCGAAGAGCTCATGGCTAAGTGCCATAAACGTTCAATTTCTTTTGGCGTAAGTTTCGCTGTTTTTTCTAATAAGCTATTGCGGGTTGCTTGTAAGCGATCAACTTGGCGCTGCACATTTTCAACTTTTGAATGTTGATCGGTATAGCGCGCTTTCAGTAGCACTAATTCACTGGTGAATTGAACAATTCTATTTTCTATAGCCGCGACAACCGGATTAGTCGCTGACAACTGCTTATTCATAGATTGCAATACCGCTTTTGCCGCAGACCAGTTAATCTCTTTTTTAGCTAATAGCTGTTTAAGTTCTCTTAAACGTTTGATGTTCCCACCATGAAAAGCGGGAAGATCTGTTGCATACTGTTGCTTGAATATTGCTAGTTTATTTTCGGCTGTTAATAACTCTTTTTTCTGTGAAGTAAGTTGTTCTAGGATAAATTTTTCTGATTGCTCAATTGAAGATCTTTCGGGAGCCAATAGCTGCTCTATGAAATGAAGACTTACGACTTCAAGTATCTGTTTCATATTACCGGGTGTACCAGAACGGTATGATATTTTAACTAGATCCTTACCTTCTTGATTTAAACTGAGGCCACTGGCAATCTTTCTAATGACACGACCTTTATCATTATCACTAGTCTCGTCGTTGATGAGTTCAAGTTCTTCTGCAACCGAAAATAATACATGACGACTGTGCATTAACGTATTTAAAGCCGCCATACGTTCTTTTAGGTTGGTAGAGACCGATAAGTCTTCAAGGAAAGGATTCAACTTTGATGTTTCTTGCACCAGAATGGTTGTATGCGTATCAAATATTTTTCCCCGAGTCATCGCGATCACTCCCCCCATTAGAGGCATAATGATGATGGGGATTAATATCAAATAACGCTGACGCCAAGCCGCTATGAGTATTAGATATAAATTTTTCCAAACGCTATTCACACTGACTTCGGCTCTATTATTCAGCGCCTGACTATTCGCATGATTACTCATAGCGGGGGTCATAAATACCCCTTCTCTTTTGCGAATGCCGCACTAGAGCTTTTTAAAGAAAAGATAACTTTATGCTCAGGCAACGTATCATCGTATTGCTGCTGTATTAATATGCCTCGTGGAATCATGTTGCGTAAAACATTGCCACGTTTATAGCTCGAGATCCAATCAGGACCTAACTGTAATAAAATAGGATTGTCTTTGTAATTGGTTAACTGGGAAAACCACAGAAATAGTTCCTGTTTTTGTGTGAAGTTAGGTTGTACTTGTTGAGCTGAGAATTCCCATTCGACCTTATCATTAGTATTGATAATGATATTTTTGGTCGAATGGAGATTATTTGCAGCGCCTTTATTAATAGGGCTATGGGTTTTTACCTTCTGTAATACTAGCGCTTGCTCGAAGAGGTTTTTATTAGCATCTTTCTCAACCGTTGACGCACACCCAACCAATTGTAAGGCAGCGACGAATACAACAAGAATTAATATCTCATTGCTGATCCTTGTATGCGTGACTCGGATGATTAAATTGTTCATTGACGACTCCTGACACTTTATAAACAGCTTCTAAAGCTGTGTGTTTATCAGGGTGTATCAAGCTTTGTGCCAAGGTCATTATTTGCTCGCGCCACTGATCGAGCTGTAAAGGGCCAACTTTTCTCGATTGGCGCCAGTTATCACCCAGTGCCTGCTGGATCTTTTGCTTCAGACTCCTTGCCTGCTCTCCATAAGCTTCCTCTGCTTGCTGCTCAAGCCAAAGATACCATCTGAGTTCATATTGCCCCATCGCAAGCTCAAAAAGCCCTCTATCAACGTCTGGTAAAGCCATACAGGACTTGGGCTGAGGATAAAAGAACTGATAATCAGCTTCCCGGCCGTCAGTCGGGTCATAAGGGTTTGCAGTGGGCATTCTGCCATGCCATTGCACATAAGCATCGGCTCCGCTGTGCCATAGGAAAGCCCCTGCAGCGAGCCTAAAATCCGGCATATTATATAACCAGACACGCTTATCCTGATTGCCGTTAGCACTTATTGATTTATGCATTTGGGCAATTTCACGCTTACTGACGCCAAATCCATGGTTTATCAAGACCAAATCCAACGGCTCAATCAACGATTTTTGATTCGGGTTGTTTAAATGCCCCGCTGTTTTTGCAAATTGATTTGCAGAATGCAATTGCTGCGCATCGTGTTCTATTTGAGGAATTGTTTCCTTCAGAGCTTCATCAGCGATAGACCAATATACCTGAATATCGCCATGGCCTAACGTCGCTAGCTTATCCATTTTTTGCTGTAAAGCATCACTACCCAATACCGCTTTTAAGCGTTTATAGGGGGTATAAGCCAGTAAGTCTGCTTCACCATAAAATTCTTTGTATAAGGCCAACTCATTGAGCCAGAGTTTAATGTTATCTTCAGTCGGTAAGGCCATTGGGGGCGCTAATGCTCGTAATTCTAGTCGATCAAGGTAGTTCAAATCACAATATATTTGTGCCAGCTGTAACGGTTTCCATTGTTTAAAAAACTGAAGGTGTGGACTATGATCAAGATAGATACCGACTTTTTGTACATTCATTGGTAATTGTTGAGCCAGTACTTCAACGTCTATTTGAATATTATTAATAACGTTTCCATCATCATTGGTAAAAGCTAAAGAAAATTCATAGCGCCCGACCTGCAGTTCGTCAGACTTGAACCAAATTAAAATTTTATGCTGCCCTCGACTTATGGCTTCTTTTTTTAATTGAGTTAAATGGTTAAAGCGTTTTTTAATATGCTGTGCACTGCCTTTCCTACGCCAGCGTGGCAGCGCACGCCTGACTTCGACATAACCTCCACCCTCTATAAAAGAAGATTGCCATGCCGGTATTGCATTACTGGACAACGCCAGATCAAACTCTAACAATCGTCCCTCGCCTTGGGCTAAACGTAATGTCTTCGATTGATTTTGTTTAACGACCTGCGCTTTTTTAGAAATCAATAATTTATCTTCAACCATCCAATGTTGACGAAAATATTCTTCCCTGCGCTGGTTCACTAGCAATAAGCCGTTGCTAGTATCTTGATACACTTTATCATCCAATTTTTGTAGGATCATGCCACTGATAAAACGTTGCTGTGGGCTATCGCCTAATAAACGAATTGAAAGTAGGTCTTTTTTTTGCTCAAAATCATAACTTTGCACCAATCCTCTGTGCTGCACTATATCTTTCCATGGGTCGGTATTCGCTCGCTGATGATAGAACTTTAAGTATTCGTTTTGATACCATTGCGCAGCATCATATTCAGTCGCAGTGACCTGCATAATTCCATTTATCGCCAGCGCTAGGTTCATTTGTCTAGGTAAATTTTCCCATTCGCCTAAATCCTCACGAAATAAAACAACTCTCCATAAGCCTTTTTCTAGGGGTAATCGCAGTTCTTCGATACCCGCTATACCATCTCTACCCCACGGTTCAGGGCCTGGTCGTTCAATCTCTCGCATTTCACCAAACAGCTTAATAGGTGAATAAGATTTGTTATTGACCGCAAGCGTTATCTGCTGACTCCCCTCTAATACTTCGCTATGTCGAGTACCAAAGTCATAAGCCTTAATGAACCTTGGTAAAGGCCTGTCTTCTTCAAAGCCAATGGAATGTATTGAGACCTTCTTACGATCTCCCCCTGTATATTCAGACCCTAGACGGTTAAGTTCGAACTTATGACCATTAAACACGTACAGCTCTTTAAGCGAATGAATACCAAACGGTTTCTTATTCTCTTTCTTCACTCCTCCAATTGGAACCCTCAGTTCAAAATATCCTGGTTTCACTCGCCTTTCTAGATTTACACGACTGTAATAATCATGACTCGCGGCATCATCCAAACGAATAACTAATAACTCAGCTTCTTTATTAAGATTATTTCCTTTTATCACTAGGATATCGGTTTCATTAAGCGCTTCAACCCTCCGCTTATCGATCTCCATTTGCCAAGGCAATTGTAAATTTTCACCCAGTAGCCCTGACGTAATTTGTAATAAGCTGATAAAAAAAAGTGAAACCATAAGTCCTTCCCATTCATCTACAATTCACTAACAGAACTACCAGTATTTAATAATCACCTGCATTATTTATCTGTATTGACTCTCTCCAATTGAATACGTTGAAGTATCTCACGCTCAATTTTTAAAGCTCTTGCCTGCCAACTATGACTACCCACCTGACTTGCACGGCGTTGCCTTACTCGACGAATTTTATCAATATCAGACCAGTCATTTATTACCGAGAAAAAATCTGTTCCCGCAGTATTCAGCATAAGTTCTTTCGCTTTTGGAACTTCAGCTGCAGCGCATTCGATTGCCTCACAAAAACCATCACTACCCGCGACGGTGATCCAATCTTTATAAGGGGCTAATGCAGGAAACTCCGTACTAACAATGGGTTTCCCTATCGCCAAATACTCTCTTAACTTCAATGGATTACAGGCTCTAATTTGCGCATTATCCTTAAAGGGTAATAATGAAACTTGCCAATGATGAACGTAGTTCGGAAGTTCCTGATGATCTTTCTCTCCTAATAAATAGATATTTGGCTCGCGGCGTAAATGCTCTACAAAACATCGCTGAGGGCCAATAATCACAAAGTTCCAATGTCGCATCTTTCGGGCCGTACGAATAATCAGTTGCTGATCCAACCAACCACTTAAACTTCCATAAAAACCAGCGACAGGTCCGTCGGGTAAATCCTTTGGCCGTTCATCCGGCGCTTCAAAAAAATAATCAGCGACTCCATGAGGAATAAAGACAGTCTTATCGGCAGGAAATTTTTTCGATAATGTTTCACTGGCAACTAAAATCAAATCAACTTTCTCAACCAATTCTTTTTCTAATGCCTCCATCACAGAGTGATCAACACCTTCCAATGAGGAGAAGTCATCTCCGCAATAATAAATACTAAAACATTCATTAATTTGCCCTAATAGTGGCTCTGCACTTGGCAAAGACAACCATAAGATTGGTTTCTCTTCAGCAAGATCTAATGAATTATTTTTCTTGAAAACATCAAATAATTTATTTGTTATTAACTTTTTATTTAACCATCGAGCCCAACCTTGTCCGTGAAAAGGAATGGCTAGTGGATTAACCACATGGGGTTTCCAGCTAGATTCCTGATGAGCATTACTTGTAACTTTACCACCATTAAAATTTAGTACGGCTTTCAGTTTATTTAGCGCCCGCCCTATATCAGATAAGGTGAAGCGCGGAGATCTTAAACCGATAGAATTTACCCAGGTAATTTTATGGTACTTAGAAAGCTCTCTGGCTAAATATTGG
>Ga0105353_1001442_pt1 | contig 11804 bp, 8 predicted proteins | sample EN1Hudsemesocosm_2_FD_83657 | JGI IMG/M metagenome (GOLD analysis project Ga0105353, IMG submission 83657) | Methane-oxidizing microbial communities from mesocosms in the Hudson Canyon - EN10B Hudson Canyon | ecosystem: Environmental > Aquatic > Marine > Cold seeps | place: Hudson Canyon...
AATAAAACCCATAAATTGAATTTCAGCAATGGGTTTTAAGCCAGCCACTGCCATACCCACGGCCGCACCTGCAATCGTGGTTTCAGCCAAAGGGGTATCCATCACTCGCGCGCTGCCAAATGTTGATTGCAGTCCTTCTGTCGCACGAAACACGCCACCATTGGTGCCAATGTCTTCTCCCAACAAGACAACCCGCTCGTCGTTTTTCATCGCGTTAGCCAAGGCTAGATTGACAGCTTCCAACAAGCACACTTCATGCTCTATGATTTTATGCTCGTTTCTTTCGAGCCCAGTGGTTTCTAGCAGATTAGTTACAGTAGTCGAATTCATAAACTACTCCCTTCACGATTGCGTAAATACTTTTCACTACATACGCCAACTTGGTCATCAAGATTAGCGGGCCATGTTTCGTATAAATAATCGAACATGGCCTCGGGCTGTTCGGCTTCGATTTTTTGATAAGCCTGCACGGCTTCTTCTAATTGCTTCTGGCATTCATTTTGTAATTTTGTTTCTAATTCTTTACTCCAATAACCTTGGTTATAGATAAAATGCTGCAGTCGTTTTATTGGCTCATTTTTCCACGCGTTATCGACTTGCTCTTGATCGCGATAACGACTGGCATCATCCGCTGTCGTATGGTCACTTAAACGATAACTAATCGCCTCAATTAATACCGGCCCCTTGCGTTCACGTGCCCGCGCTAAGGCTTGAGAAATTACGTCATACACCGCAATAAAATCATTGCCATCTACTTGAATATTAGGGATTGCAGCCGCCGACCCTTTTTGAGCTAACGTCGGTGCACCCGATTGCACATGACGAGGAACTGAAATCGCCCATTGGTTATTATTGATTACAAAGACAACGGGTAAGTGCCAACTGCCAGCTAAATTTAGCGCTTCTAAAAAATCTCCTTTTGAAGATGCCCCATCTCCTAGTGTGCATAAAACAGCTTGAGGCTTTTTCTGAATTTTTAGCGCACTGGCAATCCCTACGGCATGACTCGCTTGCGTCGCAATCGGTACACAAATAGGCATGTCAATGACAGAACCATTTTCAGCGCGGTAAGCACTGCCACGCTCATCCCCACCCCAGTATAATAAAAGATGCTCCATTAAATGACCGCGTACTAACAAGGTCCCATGGTCTCGATAGTACGGTACAAAAACATCTTCCTTTTCTAATGCCATACCGCAGGCAACAGCAATAGCTTCTTGCCCTAAACTGGATGGATAAGTTCCAATGATTCCCGTGCGTTGTAATGCCACTGCTTTTTGATCAAATGCTCGGACTAGATTCATCCAGCGATAACCCTGAATCAAGAGTGCCTTATCATTCGCGCGCTCAGTTTCATGCAGCATTTCCCCAGTATTTGAAAGATATTGTACAGGCTCAATCAAATACTGCTGATTTAATAAGGTCTGTTGCTGCGCTAAATAACTATGAAAATCATGCGGCATCATAAACATCTCCTTTACCCGAAGGATCTAGATTTATTTCTGAACTTAAACGCTGCTGAGCAATTTCATTTGCGACTAGATTAATGTTTTTGTGCGAGTATTGAGCCTGCTGAAAAATGGACATTAAGGTTGAATAAATACCCAATATTTTGGCATTTATTTGTTCTGTTATTTGCTTATCAATTGTGGCGTTTATCTTTTCACTGCCATTTGCAAGCAGCTGACATTGAGCCTTGTACTGCATTGAGGCAAAAATTAACCCACCGGCATTAATGACATAGTCAGGCGCATAAAGAATATTTTTTTGGTCTAATATTTCAGCAATTGAATTGTCAGCTAATTGATTATTGGCACTACCCGCAATAATGCGACAGCGAAGCTCATTCACATTGTCGGCATGTATAATCCCACCCAATGCACACGGTACTAATACGTCGCAGGACTGAACAAGCAGGCTATCGGAACTGACGATTTTCATACCTAAAGCTTGCGCTTGCCGACACTTTTCTTCATCAGTATCCGCAGCAATGATATGGCCACCCCAGTGCTGAATGGCTTTTGCGACCCGCCACCCCACATGACCCAAGCCCTGTATAGCAAAAGACTTTCCAACAAACGGATTTACACTGCGAGCAGAATGTATATTTAAATCAAAATCCAACGACGCTTTAATGCCTTCAATTACACCTTCTGCCGTTGCATCCGCAGGGTCTCCAATATTGCTGGCACTAGCCACATGACGCGTCTGTTGAGCAACCGTATCCATATCAGAAACTTGAGTACCAACATCCATCGCCGTGATGTATTGGCCATTTAATTGCTCCAAACACTGACCAAACCAAGAAAATAAAAAGTGCCTATCTAATTGTTCCGCCGGGATATTTTTTGGCAATAGAATCACGGCCTTACCTCCGCCCTGAGGAATATTAGCCAACGCGGCTTTGTAACTCATGCCTTGGGCCAGCCGCATTACGTCATCAAAGGCTAGCTGTTCATGGTCATATGGTAGACATCGACAGCCCCCTAAAGCAGGACCTAGGTTAGTATTATGAAGGGCAATAATCGCGCGATATTCATGTTGTTCAGGACTAGTTATCTGAAAACAATGCACCGCCTGCATCTGCATAGACTGCATACGTTTAAACATGAGATAGCTCCTCTGGCTTTTGGCCTATGGCTCAGAAGATTTGCTTTTGGCTATCCTCTGCTCATTAATAAATATGTGTCGTTAATATTTTGTTTTGCAATATTTTTACGGGCACATAGTAAGTCTAAACCGATAAGGCTGCTGACGAGACACTAAATGCCTAATTTTTTATACTATATATAGATAAAAACTCGGCTTTATCGAATAAAAAACAATAAAAAAATGGCACAAATTGATACGCCCAGCTTAAATTTCATCTTTTATGTCATTAATGCCAACTCAGCAGCCCAATTTAATTAATAGCCGCTATAGTTAACTTTATACTTAATAACCTGACTAACGCTAAGGAGTATAATGAAGAGTCGATTTCAAAAGAGCAGTAAAATAGAATCTCTTTCAATTCCTTTTGACCAATTTGGAGACATACTTAGTAATATCTCCGAAGGAATTATTGGTGTTAATATTTTTGGCTGCTGCTCATTTGCCAATCCTAAAGCATTAGAGCACTTTAATTTAGATAGCCCAACTGAGATCATTGGCAACCTTATTCTAGAACATCTTAATTTCAGCAGGGAATTCACTCACAGCTCAACCTTAGAGTACATTTCAGAACTAAAGAACAAATCCCATATCAATCGCCGTGGCTATGTAAAAATAAAAGATGGCAGTATAGAAGAGGTCCTTACTTGGCAAAAACCAATAATTATCGATAATCGTTACTCTGGGTCAATTATTGGGTTTGAATTATTAACATCAGATAGTCCCCAAGTAAAAACCCCAATCAATAGCATTGAAAGATATGAACACCTAATCGAGTCAACACAAGTGATATTGTGGGAGTTTGATTTAAAAAGTGAACATTTCACATTTATTAGCCCTCAAGCTGAGAGCTTATTCGGCTACCCTATTCGTCTCTGGTACAGAAAAGGATTTTGGGAGGAGAAGATATTCCCCCTCGACAAGAAAAAAACCATCGAATTTCACAACAGATCATATTTAAACAATGAGAGTTATGAACAAAAATATAGAATGGTTAAAGCTGATGGGGATTCTATCTATATTCATGACCATGTCTCTGTTATTAAGAAAAATGGTACGCCAATTACACTGCGTGGCGTTTTTTCAGATATTAGCAATCAACAAACTGACGATAATCGACTAAAGCTATCTTCAGCTGTATTCGAAAGCCCTGATGCCGTTGTTATAACTGACAGTGATAGCCACATTATTCAAGTCAATAACGCTTTCACTCGAATCACAGGGTATACAAAAGAAGAAGTTATCGGTAAAAATCCAAGTATACTCAGTTCTGGCAAGCAATCTCCCTCGTTTTATAAACAGATGTGGCATGACATTCAACACAACCATCACTGGCAAGGTGAAATGTGGAATAAACGTAAAAATGGAGATATCTATGTTGAGTGGTTAACGATAACACCCGTATTTGATGATGATAGTAACGTCTGTAATTACGTCGCTATGTTTTCGGATATTTCAGAGAAGAAAGAAATTGAAAAAGAAATTCAGTATAAAAACTCACATGATGAATTAACCAATCTAATAAATCGAGACATGCTTTATCGCGAACTTAAAGATGCTATTATTTCCTCCAAAAAGATCGGCCGTAAAGGTGCATTACTTTTTCTTGACCTTGATGAATTTAAATTAATTAATGATAGTATGGGTCATAAATACGGCGATAAATTATTAATACAAGTCGCTGATGGATTAAAAGGCTGCATCAGCAGCGGTGATATACTGGCTAGAATCGGAGGTGATGAATTCTCAATTTTACTCCCCTCACTAGGCCATAACATTGAACAAAGTAGCTTAGCAATAACGCAGATAGCCAAAAACATTCAAGACATTTTCAAAAAACCCTTTGATATTAATAACCATAAATTGCATATCACCAGCAGCATTGGAACAACCATATTCCCTACCGAAAATGAACTAGCCAGCGATGTATTAAGGCAAGCAGACACGGCAATGTTCAAGGCAAAAGATGCAGGTAAAAATCAAACAACACCCTTTACGTCTGATATGCATCACCGCAGTGAACGCCACTTGTTAATTCATAATGAATTATCCCTAGCAATTAAACGTGACGAACTTTCCGTCCACTTCCAACCACAGTATGACAAAGATGAAAACATAACCACCGCAGAAGCTTTATTACGTTGGAAACATAAAATACACGGAAATATAACGCCTTCTGAGTTCATTCCCATCGCTGAAAAATCAGGCCTTATAATATCTCTGGGAAATTTCGTAATTGACTCTGTGTGCCAATATATTTCAAGATGGAGTAAAGATGAAAACTTCCCACTAAAACGTGTAGATATTAACGTTAGTTGCCAACAGTTTGAACAAGATGATTTCTATTCCAACTTAAAAGAGACTCTCGAAAAACATAACATCCCACCTAAGCTACTCGGTTTAGAATTAACCGAAGAAGTTATGGCGGGTGATATCGAAAGAATAATAAGCACCTTTATCAAGGTGAAAAGTTTAGGTATTCATTTTTCAATAGATGACTTCGGGACTGGATATTCTTCACTCCGTTACATTAAGCGCCTCCCTATTGACAATCTAAAAATTGACCAGTCTTTCGTCAATGATATCCCCTACGAAAAAAGTGACTGCATAATGGTCAATACTATTATAGCAATGGCCCGACAAATGAACCTAACGGTAACAGCCGAAGGTGTAGAAACTGTAGAACAAAAAGATTTTTTACAAAATTTAAAGTGTGATTATTACCAAGGATATTTATTCAACAAGCCTCTCTGCCTAAAAGATTTTGAAAAACTAATAAATTATGACCAACAACACCACTTCAATGAAACATAACAGTGTAGGTAGATAAATTAATTGAACGAATGTAAAGTTAAAGCATGTAACATCGACTACAGCTGACCGACACCTACTTCATTAAGATAATTAACAATACCCATAATTTATTTAATGTTTTAGGCTAATAAAACACCGTACTAACCCCTCCCTGTACTATTCTTTATATACACGGTTAGCATTAGGATAGAGGTTAATGAGTATTAGTATAATGGTCTTGGATAGCAACCCAAATTCAAAGAATGCCATGATTACTACAATCGAAACTACCAAAGGTATCTCATCGGATACTGATAGTAATCCAATGAGCTTATCGGTACATGATAGTGATAATTTTAAAGATGCGATTGATACGATCAATCGCTTTAAAATCGACATTATCATCATCAACATTTCATCTATCGATACAGAAAAATACAAAGATGACTGTCTACAGTTAAGAAGCATCTACTCTTTTGCCCCGATAATTGCCGTATCAAACTCAGCCAAAACTGCCAACCTAGATCACTTTGAATACATTGGGTTCGATGATATTTTAGGCATACAAATCATCACCCCTAACATTTTGTTAAGAGTTATAAAATCAGCTATTCAGCGATCAAAAAATTACCATTTATTTCATACAAGCAACCAAAGAAAGTTAATAAATAGCAGCCTATTAAAACTTCTACTTAACAAAGACAGCTTCATAGAAGTCGCAAAATCGTCATGCCAAATTATAAACTCACGCAATTCAAATTCAGACCATAGCTCAGCCAGCATATATACAATCAACGATGATAAAGTAGAGTGCATTGCGCATGCAGGCCCTAAAGATTCTGACAATAGGATATTTGACTATCAGAAAAAAATCTACTCGTTAAAATACTCACCAGAGTCCATCAATGAGTTCAAATATCTCAAACAAAATATTAACAATAGAACGTGTATTACCATTCCTTTAAAGGACAAAAATTCAATTTTTGCCTTTTTAAAGATTGACACTGAAAATTGCATTGTCCACCCCAGCGAGGAGCGCAGTTATTACAAAGATATCTCAAAAACACTATCAGATGTATTTATTCTAGCCCAGGAAAGAGAGCGTTTTGAACAGATTTATAAACAAAATGTTCGCCTCATCGACGAGATGAGTTCCGCCGCTATTGGCATTGACAAACACGATCTAGTAACTCATTGGAATCATCAAGCAGAGGTGTATTTTGGAATAGATAAATCTGTTGCATTAAAGCAAAGATTATTTGGGCTAGATATCAACTGCGACTGGCCCGTTATAATTTCAAACTTATATGACAGTTTAAATGAAAACACAACCACTGATAAATTTGAAGTTAGTTACAAGCGTAGTGGTGAAGTAGGTGACAGAATATTATCGATTGCCATCACACCCTTCCTCGAGTCTAACGGTTCTTTTATCGGTTATTTATTATTAATGGACGATATAACTGAAAAGAAACATTTAGAAAGAAGACATCAGCAGTCAATGTATTTGGAATCAATCGGCCAGCTATCCGCAGGTATTGCTCACGAAATAAATACGCCTATGCAGTTTATTAGTGTTAACTTAAACTTTTTAAAAGACTCTTTCATTGATGTTGCTAAAGCACTAACAACAATCAAGAAATCTCTACATACTAAAACATTAGACGAAGCTAAATTAAATATAATCTTTGAAGATGCTGATATCGAATATCTTAGCGACGAGCTCCCCTTAGCTTTTAATCAAACAACGGAAGGGGTTGAAAGAGTCTGCTCTATTGTAAAAGCGATGAAAGAATATTCACATCCAAATTCTGAAGAGAAAGTTTCAACAAACATCAACAACTGCATAGAAAGTACAATAACCATATCAAAACATACTTGGAAATATCATGCTGACATGGAAGTTATCTTAGATCCTGACCTGCCAAGCATCATGTGCCACCCAGGCCCATTCAATGAAGTCATTCTTAATATAATAGTTAACGCAGCAGATGCAATTAAAGACAAATCGGAAAACGACAATACTACTAACAAGGGGAAAATAACAATACAGACCCTCAACGTTGAGAACTTTGTAGAGATAAGAATAACCGATACAGGAGGTGGCATTCCTCTATCTATTCAAGAGAAGATATTCGATCCTTTTTTTACAACCAAAGCTGTCGGCAAAGGTACAGGACAGGGACTCTCTCTTTCTTATAGCATTATAAAAGAACGTCACAATGGTGAATTACACTTTGAAACGGTTACTGGTGAAAGTACCACCTTTATTATACAACTGCCTTACAACTAAGAAAATGATTAAACTGAGGACAATAAATTGAGCATCCCAGAAAAAATATTATTTGTCGACGATGAAGAAGATATCCTTAATTCTTTTAAGCGCCAATTTAGAAAAAAAGCAAACATATCTACGGCAACAAGTGGTCAGGAAGCCTTAGACTTAATGGATAGCGAAGGTGAGTTCGCTGTTATTGTTTCCGATATGCGAATGCCTATAATGGACGGCGCTGAATTTCTTGAGAGAGCAAAGAAAAAATCGCCCAATAGCATAAGAATATTATTAACCGGACAAACTGATCTTAACTCTGCAATATCTGCGGTAAATAAAGGTCAAATTTTTCGATTTTTAAGTAAGCCTTGCTCCCAAGAACTCCTGCAAGATTCTTTAAAAAGTGCTATTCGTCAGTATCGGCTAATTAATATCGAAAAAGACTTATTGCAAAATACGGTAAAGGGATCTATTGAATTATTGAGTGAGCTTTTAGCCATTGTAAAACCCAACGTTTTCAATAATTTTAACCGTATATAGAAGTATATCCGTCACATAGCGGACCAAATGGGCGAAACAAATACTTGGGATTTTGAGGTCTCTGGCATGCTCTATGGCTTAGGGTATTTAACCTTGCCAGAAGAACTTATTGATAGAGCGCTACAACCGAACGCTGAATTATCAGTCAACGAAAAATTAATACTTCAAGATATTCCTTTAACGAGCAGTAAACTCATCAACCATATTCCTCGCTTAGAAAACATTGCAGAAATGGTTAGACTATCAGATAAAGTCAATCACTTGATTCACAAGGATGCAGGTGCCGAACACGGAAGAGTGTTACTCGGCGCTGACATGCTAAAAATCGCTATAAATTTTGATAAACAATTAGAGACTGGGCACAGCCATAAATCAGCGATTGATATATTAAAGGCAAATGACACACTTAATCAGGAATTGGTAGACAAGCTATCCACCATCCAAGCCGATCACGAAAACAACATGATCACAGTTAATGTCGACAACTTATTACCTGGAATGGTGCTATTAGAGAACATGATAACCGACAACAACTCAACATTACTCGCCAAAGGAACCGAACTCACTGAAGACTTATTAGTTAGAATAAAGCTGTATACAAAGAATCAAAAAATAAGTCGTCCAATTCATATTATCTCGTCAAGTTAACATAGAAGCGGGGTAATTCTTTTGGCAACTGAGCAGGGTCCTTAATCACTACAAAGCCATTTTTACCGAACAAGTGCGGCAAGTATTCGTCGGCTTCTTCATCTATTGTTACACAGAAAGGCTGAAGCCCTGCCTGCTTGGCTTCAATGATCGCCATGCGAGTATCTTCAACACCATAGCGACCTTCGTACAAATCTAAGTCATTAGGTTTACCATCGGTGATAATCATCAATACACGTTGGTGACTTTTTTCGGCTGAGAGTACTTTAATCGATTGACGTATCGCCGCCCCCATTCGAGTGTAATAACCCGGTTTTAAGTTCTGGATACGGCCACGAATATTCGCTGAATAACGTTCATTAAAGTTCTTTATCACATTAAAACGTACGTGCTCACGCTTTAACGATGAGAAACCATATACTGAAAAACGATCTCCGGTCGCGGCTAACGCTTCACATAATAACTGCAAGCTATCTTGTACAACGTCAATCACCCTTTGGTGATTATTAATATAGGCATCGGTAGATAAAGAAAGATCCGCTAAGATTAAGCACGATAAATCACGGGCTTGATTATTGAAGGAACGATAAAAACCTTGCTCGCCACTGCTCACGCCGGCATCTTTGTCCGCTAAGTGATGCATCCAGCTGTCTAAATCTAACTCATCACCATCTTGCTGTCGGTTAAGCCACTGACGCACAGGTTTTAACCCTGAAAACTGTCGACGTAACTTCGCGGCATCACCCACTAAATGAGGGGGCAAGACACCATAAGCTTGCTTCTTTAAACCTTCCTCAGACCCCACTTGAATTTCAGCATCAGTCCGATCAAGCTCATTAATCATTGGCTGCAAGCAGCAAAAATCTTGGTGATAGCTCTGCTTACGATAATCCCACTCAGGTAAAAGAATGCCCTCTCCCAAGCGCAAGTCGTCATGATCACTAGACGGTAAATCTAAATCAAATTTAATACTGGATGACGCCGCCTGACGATTTTTAGAAACGCTGATCACATCCAAATCATCGGCTACGCTTTCAGCATCTTCCTCATCAGTATCATCCCCTGCACGATCAACCGGAACAAACTCACTAAAGCTGAACAAATTTTCTAAACGAAATACCATTAAGCCGGTATTTTTTTCGTAATTTTCAACTCGCTCCGCTTTTTTACGTTTTGATTTTTTCTTATTACTCGACCCTTTCGAATGCTCATCTGCATCCCCAGTCGATTGCTCATTGGCAGCGCAGGTACTCATATTGCCTGGATATAGCCATAAATAAACTGGGCAAGGGGCAAACTCAGCACTCGGGAATTCACTAATGCTGCCGGGCTCTAATAATGCCTTACGAATAGCGACTTCTTGTTCAGCCGCAGCAGGGGTTAAATCATCGATTTCGGGGCGTATCGCGATAAACGCGGCAACTAGCTGCTGATAAATCAACGTCATGCCGGGGTATGTTTCTAATACTTTTAAGGTCAGTGTTTGATTATCAACAAACCAATGGTTAAAGCCCTGAGACTGCTGAGCGGCCAAGGCCGCTAGCCAAAGATAGAGATACTTATTCAGTTTCGCAGTAGAAAATAGACTTAATTCTTCTGGTAAGCGCAGAGACTCTTGATCACGCCAAGCCAGCTCAACTTGCTCGTGAGTACCGGCAATTTTTTGTAATAAACTACGGCGCATATAATAATCGCGAGGCATGGCGGCATCGATACGCAAACCGGCTTCGCCCCCTAAGGCACGAAACAGCACACCAATTTCAAAACCTTGGTCTTTTAAGCGCACCGCCGCATCTTTATGGTCGGTTGAAGCTTTACCGGTAATATACTCGTGCCACTTTAAGCCTACATACTCTTCCACGATTGCACCCTAACTATCATTTAGACTTATTGTGCACCTTTTTAGGCTCAATAGTTTTGACCGGAATCAAGGAGCTGTGTCTTGATTTTTCTCCTTCACTCCAATCCAGCAAGGTTCCCTCAGGATTATCCTTCTGAACTTCCTGACAGGCACTAATGCACTGGGCGCATTGCGTGCAAGTAAACTTAGCGCGCTTGAAACTTCTTACCGGCAAACGCATCGGGCAAGCCGCTTCACAGTCTTTTTCGCAACTTTGACATGCTTTCGCACGGTCACGATCAAACTTTACCAGCATGGCTTTGCTGTTCATCATCCAAAACAGACTTTGCATGACCCCAAATGCACAGCCATATTTACAAAATAAATGCCGCGCTAAAACAAAATCAATGGTAAATACTGTCGTCGCTGCAATTAAAAATATAGTGGGGTATAAATCCACTTCAAAATGGATTAAATCGGTATACAAAGGAATAGGCGGTAACAAATACGATAACAACCCAAGTGCCCATAAAAAGGCAATAGTCATCGATACCATTACAATAATGACCCAATCCAGTACCTTACTGCGCTCAGCTTCTTTATCACTGCTGAATTTAGCTTTTTCCCAAATAGTGACTCGCCCTACTCGGCGATCCATTAAATCATTAACATATTCAACTACCGAAAAATGCGGGCATAACCAACCACAATATAAGCGCCCCCATTTATAGAAAATATAAATGCCACTTACCACCATCAGGAACAGCGGTAAAATAAAATACGTTAATACGCGAAAAGCCAACTCCCACTGATCACTGGCTTTAATCCATTCCGCCGTCATTCCAAACGACAAGACCTGATTAAAAACGACAAAATTCGTAGTGGTTAAATCAAAACGAAATATATTTAATACGGGAGCCAACAAAAACAATAAAAAGAACAAACTCCGAACCACTAAACGCGAACGCTGCAACTGGTTTTCCGTCATATTATTTCCTATTTTCACAAACTATTTTTTCGAACTGAAAAACAAAAATAGCCAGATCAGTTTTCACTGACTGG
>Ga0105353_1001455_pt1 | contig 11715 bp, 10 predicted proteins | sample EN1Hudsemesocosm_2_FD_83657 | JGI IMG/M metagenome (GOLD analysis project Ga0105353, IMG submission 83657) | Methane-oxidizing microbial communities from mesocosms in the Hudson Canyon - EN10B Hudson Canyon | ecosystem: Environmental > Aquatic > Marine > Cold seeps | place: Hudson Canyon...
TACGCTCAAACCAGACATAACCTAGGTTATCTAGTATTAGATAAGTTGTCTGAGAAGTACCAAACAATAGAGTTTAGAAAACATTCTAAAATCTCTGGAAGCATCGCTCAATTTGTCTTAAAAGATAAAGATGTGACATTGTTTAAATCTTCAAAATTTATGAATGAGAGTGGAATTCCTATTAACCAATTAATTCAATACTATAAAATTAAAATGGAGGAGGTATGTATCATTCATGATGATTTAGATCTCAAAGTTGGTGAAGTTAAAGTCAAATTTGGCGGCGGCCATGGTGGCCATAATGGGCTGAGAAGTATTATTCAGCAGTGCTCACCTAACTTTTCTAGAATTAGGATTGGTATTGGTCATCCTAATAAGAAAGAGGTCATAGACTATGTTCTTTCAAGGCCTAATAAGGTTGATCAGGAGACTTTAAATGCAGCCATTTTCAATGCAGCAGAAGGTATTGAAACAATTATTGATCAAGGTATTGATGAAGCGATGAACCAATTCAATTAATCTAAAAAAGAACTGTGTTTGCCATTTTAGTGCCTTCACCTAAAGCTTTTATTTTTAACTTTGCAGTCTCCATAGGCAATGGAGCCATTCCACAATTACTGCAGGCTATAAATTGATCCTTACTAACATGCTTTAGAGCTTCGACTATATTCAATTTAACTTCCTCAGGCGTTTCTATGTGATCAGCCACAACAGTTATTACCCCAACCATAATTTCTTTGTTTGGCAATAAACGCATTAACTCTGCTGGAACTTTTGAGCCAGCAAACTCTACAGACACTTGATCAATATTGCTATTATTAAGTGCAGGGAATAGGGTTTTGTATTCATTCCATTGATTCCCTAGGCTGTCTTTCCATCTTAAATTTTCATCAATTCCATAACCGTAACAAATATGAACAGCTGTTTTACAATCTAAATTTTTTATAGCAATTTCTAGTGCCTCTATTCCCCATTCAACAGATTCATTTGTGAAGGAGTTGAATGCTGGTTCATCGAATTGAATAATATCTATTCCAGCTTGTGATAACTCATTAGCTTCAGTATTCAATAATTGGGCAAAATGCATTGCCATTTCTTGTTTAGAACTATAGAAATCATTAGCGATGGTATCAGCAATAGTCATGGGTCCTGGTAATGTGAATTTAGTGAGTTGTTTGGTGTGTTCTCTCAATACTTGAGCTTCTTTTAAATGTATAGACTCTTCTCGACGGACCACATCAACAACAGTCGGCACTTCAACGGTATAGCGATCATTCCTAATGCCCATTTTGGTTTTTTTATTCCAATCAATACCCTTAATTCTTTCAAGAAACCCATGCACAAAATGGATACGGAACTGTTCGCCTTCTGAAATGATTTCAAGACCTGATTTTTCTTGTTCTTCAATCCAAAGCATTGCAGATTCTTTTTGTTTTTCCCACAGTTCATTCTCGGAAACTTTCCATTTTGGCCAAAGGGTTTCAGTTTCAGCTAGCCAGACATGTTTTGGTAAGCTGCCTGCGGTGGTGGCTTTAAATTTTTTTGCCATTTTTTTTATTAACTTGTTAAACTCCAAACACTTTAAAGTGACTTTTCTTAAAAACAAAGCAATATAAGCAAATCAGTACAACAATAATTTATAGCAATGGGTATTCGATGTGGCATAGTGGGTCTTCCTAATGTGGGAAAATCAACCCTATTTAATCTCTTATCAGATGGCTCTGCAGAAGTCGCTAATTATCCTTTTTGTACCATTGAGCCTAATATTGGCATAGTCACAGTTCCAGATGAAAGATTGGATCAATTAGCAACAATTACAAATCCAGAAGAAATTATTCCTTCAGTCATTGAATTTGTGGATATTGCAGGATTAGTTCAAGGTGCTTCAGAGGGTGAGGGCTTGGGGAATAAATTTTTAGCTAATATCAGAGAAACAGACGCTATCATCCACGTTATACGTTGCTTTGAAGACAAGAATATTACTCATGTGTCGGATGTGATTAATCCTTTGGATGATCTTGAAATCATTAATACCGAATTATTATTAGCAGATATTCAAACACTTGACCGAAATCTACTTCGAGCTGAAAAGCAATCCAAGACAGGAGATAAGATTCAATTGGCTAAAAAAGCTTTTTTAACTGATCTTTTAGATCATTTGAATGCTAATCAGCCTGCCAGATCTTTTAAAATCAGTGACGATCAAAATCAATGGATGAAAGAACTATGCTTACTGTCAGCAAAACCAATGTTATTTGTAGCCAATATTGACGAAGCTTCAATTGCAGATATTAGTCCATATTTAGGACAATTGGAGAAATATGTAGGTCAAACTGAAGATACTGAGATCATTTCACTTTGCATTGCTTTAGAGTCTGAAATAGTAAAATTAGATACAAACGACAAGGACGAATTTCTAAAAGAACTTAATCTCAATGAGCCAGCAATCAATAAATTAATTAGGTCATCTTATAGTTTATTGGATCTTCAAACCTTCTTTACAGCTGGACCTAAGGAAGTAAGATCTTGGTCCATTAAAAGGCATTCAAATGCTCCTCAAGCTGCTGGGGTCATTCATACTGATTTTGAAAGAGGATTCATAAAAGCTGAAGTTATCTCGTTTGATGATTACATCAAGTATGAAGGAGAAAATGGCTCAAAATCAAAGGGTAAGTTAAGACTTGAAGGTAAAGATTATATTGTGAAGGAAGGAGACGTGATTTACTTCAGATTCAATGTTTAGTTAATCTCTGCTTAGATCTGCCATCGCATCAATGATTTCATTGTAGTTTTCATAAAATTCTTTAGATTCACCATCAGCTGTCGTATTCGGTGTTTTGACATCATCTAGTAAACCTATTTTTTCCAGAAAACGTGAAATTATTAAGAAACTTTCTACATCGTTACCATCAAATCGTCCCAAGATGCCCCAATCTTGCTGTGAACCAGGCATCGGATAGTATTTTGTTATTCTTGTAAAAATTACGTCATTTTCTCGATCAACAAAGATATATTGTCCAAATTTACCGCTGGCATTAAAAATTTGTCCTTCTTCATCGTTTTTAGAAAACCACCAGTGAAGACTATAACCGCGATCTAAATCAGTAAATCTTTTGGGAGTAAATTTCCAATAAGGTGTGAACGTTTCATCTACATAATCTGATGCAATAATCTGATGTTGGTTCCATTGACCATTTCTAGAGAAGAGCAGTCCAAATCTGGAATAATCCCTTGCTGACATATCGATACAGCAATAGGTGAGCACATTGTCGGCACTGTCCTTCCAAAGAGTTAAATTGTCAGTACCAATAGGTTCTAGTACGCGTTCATTGAGAAGCTCATCTGCTTTTTTTCCAGTAGCTTCTAATAAAATGTCACCTAACAACATTGAATTGACGTTGTTGTACTCAAAAAGCGTATTAGGTTCTTTCTCGACACCAATATTTTTTGCATAAGCAAGATGATCTTGCTCAAAGAACATCAGTTCATGTTCATGTTCAGGGAATTGGAGTCCGGATGCCATATTGAGTAGATCTCTGATGGTGATCTCAGTTCTGTCATCATTAAAGTATTCTAAATAATCACTGACTTTATCATCTAGGCTATTGATCTCGCCTCGCTCAATTGAGATTCCAATTAGACTCGCGTAGAAGCTTTTTGCCATTGACCAAGAAGTGCCAAATGAATTTTTATCAAAACCCTCTGCATAACGCTCACCAATGAGATAACCGTCTTTTATTAATACCACTGCTTGTGTTGCATCATCATCAAAGGAAAGGTCAAATAAGTGATCAATCTTGTCTTGATGAATATTAAGTTCCGAAGGAGTTTTTGTTGCCCATTCATCTCCTGGGAATACTTTGGATTCAACTGAGATAGGGCTTATTAGCCCCAGGGAGATTAGTGTCATAAAACAATATATTTTTTTATTTTGCATAATTTTTTTATTAATTAAGTATTCTAAATTACCTCTTCTGCTTGACAGAACAGTGTTTCAGATTGAAAATCCATCATTCAAAGAATATTGGTGATGTAGCTCAGACGGTTAGAGCGTCGCACTCATAACGCGAAGGTCGGTGGTTCAAGTCCACCCATCACCACCAGACTTTATTACCCCATAGGGTTATTGGCATCCAAGAAAGCACTATCAATTGTATCAACACCCTGATCTTTCGCTGCATTAACCATATGACTGATAGCCATATCCATTGCGAAATCAGGTACTTGAGTTAATGTTTCACAAGCGCCGTCTGTAAACGTAATGTTCTCATCCGCGCTGTTGGCTTTTTCTTTAATTGCTTCTGCGTCCATTTTTTTTCCTTTAAATAAAATTAATTAGCATTGATTGTGTCAAATTTTACTCAAAACATGAAGTCAGGAGGTAAAAAAAATTAATCAATTATATGTGAGAGTAACCCATCTAATAGTTTGGGCTCAAACCAAGTTGATTTAGGTGGCATTATAAGACCGGCATCGGCCACTGAAATCAAAGCATCGATAGGAGTTGGATACAATGAAAAAGCGATAGCCATTTCATTTGAGTTAACTCTTCTTTCAAGTTCTTCAAGACCTCTTGCCCCTCCAACAAAATCAATATTTTTATCAACTCTTTCGTCTTCTATACCAAGAATTGGATCTAAAATAAAATTATGAAGAATGCTTATGTCGAGTGAATCCACCGGACTATTCTTATTGAAATCACTTTTAAGCTCTAGACTGAACCATCGCCCATCAGTGAACATCCCAAATGATTTACCCTTAATTGGCTTAACAGGTTTGTCTGAAACAGTGCATTTGAAATTATCTTCAATCATTGCAATTAGTTCATCAGTTGATTTTCCATTGGTGTGCTTAATTAAACGATTATAGTCTAGGATCTTCATTTCACTTTTGGGAAAAGCAACTGCTAAAAAGTGATTATAGCTTTCACTACCACCATGTTCAGGATTAGCATTCATTCTTGATTCTCTCACCTTACTGGCAGCCGCAGAGCGATGATGACCATCAGCAATATAAAGCGATTCTAGTTTATTTAGACCAGTAGTCGCTTCATTAATTTCATTAATATCAGTGATTTGCCAAATTTTATGATTGATGTTTTCTCTAGTGTTGACGTCATAGATTGGCTGATTTTCAATACTGTATTGATTAATTATTTCATCTAATTGAGTGTTATCAATATAAGTTAGCAACACCGGTCCAGTCTGGGCATTTAGTGCTTTCATATTATTAATTCTATCCAATTCTTTTACTGGCGTTGTGTGCTCGTGTTTTTTTATTAAGTTATCTTCATAAGCATCAATTGAAGCCACGAATGCAATACCAGTTTGTTCATGATCATTTGTTGTGATCTTATAAATAAAAAGACTTTCTTTATCATCTTTGATCAAAATATTTTCATTAATCATCTGCTTTAGATTCTCCAACCCTTTCTTATAAACTCGGGGATCATCGGCCTTTATATCTTCTGGTAAATCAATTTCAGGTTTTGAGATATGCAAGAAACTATAGGGTTTACCGTTAGCTAAGTCTCTTGCTTCCTCTGAATTAAGGACGTCATATGGAGGTGCAATGACATCATCTGAATATTCAGGTTTTGGCCTTAATGCTTTAAAGCCTTTTCCAAGAATTTTTTCTTTGTCATCCATGAGATTTAAAATTATTATTATCCTAGCGGCATTATATTAAATTATTTCAATAACTATAGGGGGAATATTGTGGTTCATTTCAAGTCGAAGACAATTTTTGTTTTTCTAATAATGCTTGGGGTAAATTATAAGATTTCTGCTTTAGAAGAAACTCTTATTGATGGTCCTCCAACAATATTAATTACCAATGTCATGATCTATGATGGGACAGGTGCAAAGCCTTTTAAAGGGCAGGTGAGAATTAGGGGAGACCGAATTCTTCACGTCGAACAAGGTGAACAGCCAAAATTGAGTTCAGATAGTCAAGTAATCAATGGTCAAGGTTTAGATTTAGCACCTGGTTTTATTGATACTCATAGTCATCATGATATAGGGCTAGACACAGAACCAAATGCATCTGCTGCTATTACACAAGGTGTTACGACAATTGTTAGAGGCATGGACGGCTTCTCTGGCGGACCAGTAGATGCTGACTATTTTTCAGTCAATCAGTACTTAGAATATTTTCAATCAATCCCTGTTGCTATTAATGTGGCTAGTTTTTCAGCACATAATAGTATTCGTTTAGAAGTTATGGGAGAAGATTTTAAAAGAGAAGCGACTGCAAAAGAGATAATGGCCATGGCTTCTTTAATTGAGTTAGACATGAGATCAGGTGCATACGGATTAAGCACAGGTTTAGAATATGACCCTGGGATCTTTTCTTCAACACTTGAGGTAATTGAATTGGCTAAAGTTGCTGCGAATTATGACGGTAAATACAAAAGTCATATCAGAAGTGAGGATAGGGAATATTGGGAAGCTATAGAGGAGACAGTTGAAATAGGTCGACAGGCAAAAATTCCAGTCAATATTGATCACTTCAAATTGCTTGGAACCTTTAACTGGGGTCGGACAGATGAGGTTCTGTCGATCTTGGATGCAGCCAGAGAAGAGGGGATTAATATAACCGCTGATGTCTATCCCTATGAAGCATGGTCTAGCAGTATTACCTCTCTATATCCAAAAAGAAATTTTAATGATATAAAAGAGACAGAATTTATATTAGAAAAATTATCTCCTGCTGAAGATATAACCTTTGTTTACCATTCTTTACATCCCGATTATGTACAAAAAACAGTCGCAGAAATAGCCAATGAGGCTGGTAAAAGTGAGGTTGAGATGCTTTCTCATTTAAGTGAAGAAAGCTATAGACTGGGCTCAGCATCCTCAGCAGTAGAATATGTGGTCGCAAAAGGAATGATAGATAGTGATGTTCGTCTATTGCTTGATTGGCCATATAGCAATGTTACTAGTGACGGTGGACTGGAGTGTTCTCATCCCAGAGGTTGTGGAACATTTCCTAAAGTCATTTCTAAATACCGTGGTGAGGGTGGACTGGGCTCACTTGAGCGGATTATATATAAGATGACAAATTTATCAGCAACAAATATAGGTCTAATAGACAGAGGAATCATTAAAGAGGGTGCGTTTGCAGACATCGTAATGTTTGATGCAAAAAACACTAAGGATAACTCCACATTCTCAAATTCAACTCTGCAATCAGAAGGCATTGATTCAGTTTGGGTCAATGGTATTAGAGTTTTAAGTAACGGAGAATTCACAGGTGAACTTCCAGGAAGACTTTTATTAAAAAATAAGGAGTGAACATTGATTGCCGACCATATTTTAAGTGCCGTGACACACCAAAACAGACCAGATTCTGATCGTGAGCGTGATGTCAATAGGAAACCAGGTGAGGTTCTAGATTTCTTTAACATAAAAACAACCGACAAAATTGGCGAAATTAATTCAGGACGAGGATACCTTTCCTCAATCATAGCTCATGCTCTAAAAGATGGAGGAATAGTCTATGCGCATACTTCACCAAAGAGTGTAGAACGTTGGAAGGGAAATCCTATTGAGAAAAGACTTGGTGAGTTTCCTCAAGATAATTTGATCCCGGTGGTTGGTGAAATGGAGTCACCAAACTTTCCTGACAAACTCGATAAGATATTCAATGTTATGACCTATCATGATTCTGTTTGGACTAAGGCTGATCGTTCTGCAATGAATAGAAGTATTTTTGATACATTAATTACTGGTGGTATTTATGGAATTTTAGATCATCATGCTAAATCTGGTCATGGTATTAATGATTGTCACAGTATTCACAGAATAGAGAAAAACTTTGTTATCAAAGAAGTTGAGGCGAGCGGATTTATTCTTGAAGACGAATTAAATAGCTTAGAAAATCATGATGATAGTTTGACATCAATGGTTTTCGAAAAAGAAATTAGAGATCGTACAAGCCGTTTTGTATTAAAGTTCAGAAAACCCTAAATTAAAGGCCTCTTTGTGTGACAAGGTAGGTTGCAAAACTTCCAAGCCAATGGCCACCTTCATAAAATTCTCCAGTTACTGCATCCAATGCAATATTGGCATGCTGCAATGCAGAGCTAATTAAAATGTCTTTTCTTGGATCACCCATTGGCAAACCAGTAGCTATCCCTTCTAACATCCAAGCTCTGCTTAAGTTTAGCCCATCTAAATGAGCAAGCTTAGGGTCTGAACGGTCACTAACAATAGCCGGTTCAATCCATACTGTATTTTTTTCACTTGGAATTTCAAGAAAATCACCAAGCCATTGTGCAAACTCATTCGGTGCTAATACTCGACGCATTAAATCTGCTTCAGCTAAACAAGGAGATAAAAAGTCAGCTCCTGATGGTTCATAATTTAAAGGACAATTTTTATCATCATAATAGAAATTTAATGACCTGTTTTTAATTAATTCAGATACTTTTATATTGTTTGTTATTATTGCCCAGTCATAAATAAGACCCAAAGCAAAAGCTGTTTGTGAATGCTGACCACTTCTCACTGGGTAAGTTAATTTAGGTAACCAGCTAACAATCCTTTCCATCACTATGTTTTCTAAGGGTTTGATATTTTCTCTCCATTGGATTGCTGTTTGATTGTCATCCCATTCTTCTAATTCAGCGACCAATTGGAGTAACCAAGCTAGCCCATAGGGTCGCTCAAAGGCTGTTCTACCTGTTCCCTGAAAATAATCTTTTTCTATCAAAAGTTTTTCTTTTGTAAAACTCTGGTTAAGTATTGCCATTGATTGCACAGACAAATCTTTCTCAGGATACAGTCTTGCTAGCCTCACCAGCAACCAATGCCCATGGACAGATGAATGCCAATCAAAACACCCATAAAAAGAGGGTGTTAATTCCCTAGGGGGTTTAAGATCAGTATCACTTTGCATGGTGTGTGAAATTTTATTTGGGTATTCTTTATGAACACATTCAAGTGCTAAATGTGTCAGTTTCTCTGGGTATAAAGTTTTTGTGTCTGCTAGATTCGGAGCTGCTCCCAAGGAACTGATGAGGATGACTATTAGGATCGTTATAGAGTTTATATTTTTTCTAAACAACTCTAAGTATTTAGTAACTCATTGTGTTCATCAATGAGTGGGTCACCGGTTTCAATGCCTAAAAGATAACGACCTGTTGGGGTAGTTGCGTTATCCCAGTGAACTGCACCATGGGTAGACATGGTTCTAAGATCTCGAAAATGTCGTTGCACTGGGTTTCTTCCAGTTTGCCCTGTCACTCCCATCATACCTGATAAGCGAGTTCCTGAACTCATACAGAGTTGAGTTGCCATTGCAGTTTCTCTTCTAATCTTGAGTCTATCTTCACCTAGAATAGTTTGCCCAGTTTTACCTTGGTGATGGAGGAAGTCACAAAGATTATCAATGATTAAATCAGCAGTTCTCAATTCTTCATTAGACTCACCTATTTTTTGCTGGACTGCAGCTTGTTCAGACACACGCTCTCCGAACATTGATCCAAACCTAGATCTGGTCTGATCTAAGTATTCAAGCATCAGACCATGGGTTGCACCTAACATAGGTCCTGATAATAGGGTATTAAAATACATCCCCATTTCAACACGATATATATAATGCTTATGCAACTCAGATCCTGGAGGGTTCTTACCCCCAAGTTCCAAGGATTTAACGGTTCGATGTTCTGGTACAAAAGCATTAACAACTTTAATGTCTTTACTCCCAGTACCTTTTAAACCTTCTGCTTGCCAGGTATCTATAATTTCATATTGATCCGGCATAATTAATGCCATTCTATAATTGAGACCCGTTCCTGATTTGCTATTAGCGTTATTAAATTGACCAGCCACAATTGCACAATCAGAGTGATCAACTCCACTGGCAAAGCGCCATAGCCCATTGAGAATGTAACCCCCTTCGGTTTCCTGCATTTCACCTCCTCCAGCGAAAGCCGTGGCAATTATTGCATCAGGGCAAGAAGGCCAGAATTCTTCCTGAGCAGCTGCAGGAAATCTTCCCAAGTTCCATGAATGAGACATAACCACCGAAGACATCCATGATGCGGATGCACAACCTTTACCGAGTTCTCTAGCAACATCCACCTGTGTCCCCCAATCCATTTCAAAGCCACCATAGCGTTTAGGGGTAAATATTTTATGAATTCCAGCCTCTTTCATCTCTTGAAGAGTTTCCTCAGGCATCATCCGTAGATCTTCAGCTTCTTCTGCTCTTTCTCTGAGTTTTGGAATGAGATCAGTAGCAGCTTTAGTTATTTCTTTTCTGGTAGGGATATAGCTTGGAATGGAAGCTTCCTGGACTGGTTTCATAATAGGTTATGCGATCTCGACAGTAATTTTTCCGTTTTCATCCATATCAGAAATCTTTAATTCAACACCCATTGCTTTGCCGTATCCTAAATACCTTGGTCTCCACCATTTATCGAGTATTTCTTCTTCAGTGAGATCAAATTGTCCTAGACCTTTGGCAGCATTTAAAACCTTCTTAAAAGGGAAGGTAAAAGTTCTCTTTCCAGGTTCAGCGTGAGGATCTAGAAACATTTGGAAAAAACATCCTGTTCTTTCAAAATTCATGACCAAAGCTAATTCTTGATCGCCAGTGGCCTCTATCATAGCTTTTGCTCGCTCAAGTAAGGGTTTCATGGTGTTAAGATCATGTTCAACATAGGCTTCCAGTAAATTATTGTTCTTCGCAAATTGAATCGCATTAAGGTGTGCTTTTAGCAGTGCATCATTTGTATCGTGAGGATACGGTATTTGTATTTTCATTGTTTTGACCAATATCTGCATTGCTTTAGCTAAGTCTTCTTCTCTGCCTTCCATACCGGTAGGCGGAGCTAAATTCTCAGGTGTCATAGCTTCTAATGGAGGCCCGCCAGCGGGTTTACCTTGATTTTTTGGTTTATTGCTTCCTTGCATCATTGCCATATTCTTTCCTCTTTTTTCTTGCTCATACGTTTAACAGTAGTAAAACAATATATCAGTTACAAATCCTTTTTGATTTATATATCGTATTCTACTGTTAAAGAAATTAGATTAAAATATGAGTCTGTTGTAACTTTGTATAGTTTTAAAAGGAGAGGATTGTGTATATCAATTTTTGGTATCCGGTAACTTTTAGTGAAGAGTTGAAAGATGAGCCCATGAGAGTGAGGATGCTTGGTCAGAATTTTGTGGCTTTTAGGGATTCTAAAGGAGTCCCACATACTTTAAGTGACACCTGTATTCATCGGGGCGGATCTTTGTCTGGTGGTGTTGTAAGAGGTGATTGCATCCAATGCCCATATCATGGATGGAGATATGCCGGTGATGGCTCATGTAAGCGAATACCCTCACTAGGTAAGGATGCAAAAATCCCAAAAAGAACAAGAATTGATGCGTACCCTACAGAGGAAAAGTACGGTATTGTTTTTGCATTTTTAGGTGATTTAGAACAGGGCAAAAGGCCTCCTATTATGCCGATTGCTGAACTCGAAGATGAAGAAAACTGGCGAGCTAATTGGTTAACTTATGAGGCAAAAATTAATTTTGAACGGTCAATTGAAAACGGATTAGATGCTGCTCATAATGAATTTGTTCACCCAACACATGGCCATGAAGGTGAAGATGATGATTATCAGGTCAATGACCTTAAATTTGTCGACAATATGTTTGGCCCAAAAAAATGGGGATTTGGTTTTTGGCACGCGTTTAAATCTCCAGCTTCAAAAAA
>Ga0105353_1001456_pt1 | contig 11714 bp, 10 predicted proteins | sample EN1Hudsemesocosm_2_FD_83657 | JGI IMG/M metagenome (GOLD analysis project Ga0105353, IMG submission 83657) | Methane-oxidizing microbial communities from mesocosms in the Hudson Canyon - EN10B Hudson Canyon | ecosystem: Environmental > Aquatic > Marine > Cold seeps | place: Hudson Canyon...
GGATTCCTTTAAATCTTTGGGAAGACCAGTAGAAAATAACATATCTAAGGTTCGAATAGCCGGCGGAAGTTTTACTGTTCGATCTCCATGAAGAAAAAGCAGTATTCCAGGGAAAATTAATGAGAGTGAAATCATCCAGGTTAAGGGGGTTATATCAACGAAGCTTGCCAAATCTAACTGACTACAGATTCTCCCTTCGGAGAACAATGGCAAGAAGCATTGCATAACGGGAACCAAAAGAGGGTTAGTTAGGATGCCTGTACCTGCTACAATCAGCACACCGGCAAGTCGCACGTGGGTCTTTTTTTGAAAGAACTTTTGGTATATTTCTAAGCATTTGGTTAAAAAAATCATCCTATCAGCCTTTTAAATTTCCATTGAATCTTTGGTACCTATGAGGGCGTCTTATTTAAATCCAGCCAATAATTCGCCATATTTTTTATATTTGCAACAAATATCCTAAAATCGAAAGGTTTACAGATGTAGCTGTTTGCACCAAATTTATAACCCTCTTGGATATCTTTCTGATCATCAGAGGATGTCAGTATCACTACGGGGATTGTAACTGTCTGTTCATTCTGTTTTATGATTTTTAATACTTCCAATCCATGAGTTTTGGGAATGTTCAAATCAAGAAATATGACTAAGGGCTTTGTAGTTACGTCTATGTTGAGAAACTCTTCTCTAGCGAACAAGTAATCGATGGCTTCTTGACCATCCCTAACTATTTGAATATCTTTTGCATCAACTCCCGCTTTTTTGAATGCTATGAGAGCTAGTTCTTCTTCATCTGGATTGTCTTCTACTAATAGTACTTTCTTAATATTCAATATTGAGGGCCATATTATTGATGACAGAAATGTCAAAGGAAGTATTCCATAAATTTATAGAAATAACCGGATAGAACAGATTTCAGTCCTAATTTTCATTTAAAGATTTTACAGCCAGGCTGCACTCTTAGAAGACTTTTGAAGGGGGTTTTGGTTCCTGACTAGGTTTTGGCAAAGAGCCGAAGCTATTCTATATCAAGGTCGTCAGGGGGTGAAATAACTATTCCGGCCCCCAATTACTTATCTCATCAACACAGAAGAATTCGGCTTGTTTAAATGTAAGTACGAACTACCTACCCTCTTTTTATTAACTACCCAGTGATGAAAGCTAAGTGAAGTCGCGGATTAGTTCACCGGAGTTAAGTCCCAAAATCTCTAGTGAACTGAAAACGTGAAGCATGAGACTTTGAATTGACTTCAAGTAAGCAAATTAGGCGCTTGCAGTTTCGTAACCTCTTCCTATCTAATAATGGATAAACTCGGACCCCTTACAAATATCCGTCACGTGCCTCCTGGGGTATTAAAGCTGCAGTTAATATCAGTACTCTAAGCCCCCTCTATGCCTAGAAGGGGGCGAAATCGCCATAGTTCTAAGCAAAAGATTGGGTATAAAAATCTTTTTATCACTAAATTGATAAATATGGAGTCAATTTATCTTTTCTATCGTAAGTTTTAATATGTATTATATATTTAATAGCTTATATTATTTATGTTTATAATATAGAAGACAGCTCATGATTAAATATTTGAATGAGATTAAAAATAAGGTTGTGGTTATTTTTACTGCAAAACTGCCGAATCGGTATATGGGAAAATTACAAGACTCTGAAGGTGGAACCTAATGGTTGGGCAGCAAGTTGAATTTCCGATCGATCACGGAATTTACGAATTGGGAATTGTATCAACTTATTGTGAGGATACAGGAAAGGTAACTGTGAAAGACTCGGAAGGGACTACATGGGCCGGTTATGAATATCAATGCGTAGGTGTAGATGAGAATGAATAAGACGATTGGAAAAATCATGGCGAGTGGTATTGGGCTCTTCCTGATATCACTTAATGTTTATTGCGAAGAATATATTCCGTTTCTAAAACACTCGAATAGCTGGATTGAAGATAAGAATGGCTGTGAGTTAGAGGGAGATCTGTATCCAATAGGTGAAAAGATCGCCATGAACCGTAAGGCTATTGAGCTGCATGAAAAGGACGGCGGCTATGTGTCGGATGGCGAGGCTATTTTGATGGAGTGTTCTTATCTTGTTGATTCAGCCTCTACAGATCACCCAAAGCTTGGACAGCGAGAGTATGTTTGGGTTTCTTTTTCATGGACAACGTTATGATAATTTCACAGGTACCTAACGAAATTGGGGGTGAAACGGCGATTTCTAAGCTACCCAGGAACTATACAGGGGTCTGCGAGGTAATCAGTATCAATGGAATAAGTGTTGCCATTTTACCTAATTCAGACGAAGCAAATAAAGTGGCGACCTACGCAATAAAACCTGATGGAGGATTCGGCTCTGTTGAGGTTATAAAGGCCTCAAAGAAGAAACCTACTCATGATACGTTCATCGACTGGTTAATGGATTGATATGCCAACAAAGCATTTACGCGCGTTTTCAAAGTTAATGCTATTTTCTTTAATAAACCAACAAGGGCTTATGAGGAAATTTAAACCTACAAAGGGGGGAAAGGTTGAGGTCAAATTTTAGAATCGTGAATCCCTACAGCCAAAGCCAGTTCATTCATGGTCGCTATCTTTGTAATAAATTGATGGTAACAGGAATTACTATGCCGATAGAATTTTGAGGAAGACCGTTTTATATGGACTTAAAAAGCAAACAAATATTTAGCCATTTTTTCAATTTTACTTTTAATCATGACTTAATTTTCAGAGCGGTGGGCATTGTAAACAAGAGATTAAATCTTATAGAAGTCATATATTGTGGATATCCAGCAAATAGAAAGTATCTTGAAGAATATGATTCAAAACTGAAGGGCCAAATTGAGAAGTATAAATATTCTCCTTATTTGGCAGGGTTCTATATTCAGAATAGAAAGCTGGGGCTGAAATTTTTTATTAGTGCCAATGAAGATGACTTTTTGTCTGAAGGCGGCCTTAAAAACCTGAGTCAGGTTGTAAGAAGAGTTAATGAAATAAGAGCTATTTTACATGCTAAGGAACAATCTTTTGCAGGTATTATTTCCGGGTTACTCTATAAGAATAAATTGATCACTGAAACGTCTGAAAGAGATAAAGTGGTCAATTGTGTCGTAAAAGGAATAGATGAGACGCTTAAACTAGAAGGTTACAATCAGAATGCCCCGATTATTATTCTTGGGGCAAAAGGATATATTGGTCGAGAGGTTGCCAGACATCTACATGGCAGGACGCTTTACCTTCTTGATATAAACGAACATGAGGAAGTATCTAAAGATTGGCCTACCGAAATACGTAACAAGAAAGCTATTTTGGTGAATATCTCTAAAAAGCATCAAATTAAACATTACGCGCCTTTAGCTTGGAGGCGACTTATTTTATTAAATGAAGTGTATCCGGAGCCTGGCGATGAAGAAGTAAGCATGTTCAAACAGTCTGGTGGGAATGTTTATCATTTGTCTGGCGTCAAAGGAATTAGCTTTCCTTCTTTTCCTGGGGCTTATAAAAACGCAATTCCCTGCAGTGCTTCTTGGTCAAATAAAGAAATACAAATTGTTATAAAGAGTTTAGGCTAAATATTCACTGGACGTTATGCCGTTGCTGCGAATTTATTCTTTAAGTTCAGGGAAATCTAAACTCAATTGTAATTTTTTCTTGTTTGTGACTTTTACTTTGATTGAGTAAACGGATAAACAGAATCTTAAGAACATTAATTCAAAACTCATGCTGCTTACTTTAATCGTTTCATTATTTTTATGATCCAACGCATTTATTAAGTATTCGGTGTGGTTATTGTTAGACGCTGTTATTACAACTGAACTCGGTAAAGACTTACAGGTAATGGTTTGATCAGAGACTAGTTGACCGTTACTTTGATGCAGACATAGATAAAAGATAGAGTGAACTAACGGCACCAGCAGATTTGGATAGTCTCTATCTGTCTTGTGATTGAACTTAAAGGACACCTTTTTAGGCAGTAATGGGAAGTGCATTGACACTTCTTTTTCTATCTGGACCGAGCTAATACAGTTCTCATAAAACCTATCTTTTGGGTTATTCACTATTTTGAATTTTTGACTTTGAAGTAGTGCAGTGTTGAAGCCTTCATGAATATTGGCAAGATCATCAATCAAATCATCTTTTTCAATGCCGTCACTGTCTTCGTATGGTTCAGAATTACCACCGATAGTATTTAATGAGTTGAATAGATCGTGAAAATAGGAGGAGAAGAAATCACGGTCAATCTCTAAATTATTTTTCTCCAATGGTTCGTCCTTGTTATTAATAAAAGAGAATCAGTTTACCCAATAGGCCCTTTGTGCGAAAGGTGGCGCCAATTAAGCCTATAGTCGCTACTAGCTATGTCGCTCGAAGTTGTTTAAAACTTCATCTATTTTATCTCGAGACCAGGGCTTAAATAATACAGCGTTAACGACGTTACTAAACTCGGAACCTTCTGCGATTTTTTTAATGATATCTTCATTTGCTGTCGTTAAGACCCTAAATGTTTTAGGGTGAGATGTTTTTAATTCTTTGAGCAATTCATAGCCTTGTTTTATCGGCATATTTTGATCAGTAATTACTAATTCAGGGTCTAGATCACCAGCCTTAAACATATCCAGGGCATCTTGTGGTAACAGAAATGTGTGCAGTTCCCATTGTTTTCGTGAATTAAAAGCACGCTTCATGACGCGAATATTATTCGCTTCATCATCTATAAAAACAACCACCTTTGAATTAGACATGTTATGCATCCTTTTGCTCAATTAACGCATTCTTAACTAACATTGCCATACTAAATATAGACGTTTCTTTATTGAAGGCATCAGCAGTAAATCGCAGGTTAAACCTATCTTCTATAAGCGTGGATATCTCCACTATAGAAAGACTATCAATTCCTTGTTCTGAAAGAGGCTCACGAGAATTATATTCTTGAGCATCTGGCCCTTCCATTGTTGTTTGGATTATTTCAGAAAGCAACCGAAAGACCTCATCAAACTGCTCTTCTTCGGTCTCTAAAGCCAATATTTTTCTGATGTTTTCCTCGTTCTCAGATGCTTGGGATTTATCGTTATGCGAATTATTCTTGTTCGTAAAGTTTGACAGTAAAAATTGCTGAGCTTTGGGCAGACGATTATATGACTCATTGTTAAACTCAAAATAACTCACCATAGAATCAGGATGTTTCAGTGCACGTTCCAATAAAAGCGTAAAATCATCACTCCCAACTTGAGGAAATACTTTCATACTGAGCTGTCCCATTGATTCCACCATCTGGGTGTTTTGTATCGGAGGGAAATATATTAATTTGGTACGAAGTCCTCGAGAGGTTCTTTCCTTACAAAATGATTCCAGAGCACCACTAGCGCCTGCATAGGCTGTTTGCCCGGGAGATCCCAGCAAAGCCGAAATTGAACTCGCTAATACAAATTCCTGTAAATGAGGTGAGTCAAATACAGTTTCTAGATTCCTAGCACCGTGATATTTGACATTATATAAGCTGTTAAAATCACTTATGTTCGTATCGTTAATCGATGCATTTAATAAAGCACCTGCAAAATGATAGATACGGACAACATTTCTACCCTGCTCTACTAGTAACGCTTTAATATTTATAAGTTCAGACAGATTTGTGACATCGGCTTTAAAATACTGAATACGCTGTCCGTCGATTTTATTCCTTATGCTTTGGTCCAGTATAGTCTCACTGCGACGACCAAATAGGACATAGTTAAACCCGGAGTTATAGCTGTCTATTAAAAATCGGGAAAAATCGCCACCGCCACCTGAAACTAAAATAGTTGGTTTTTCAGTTGGAATTGGCCACTGAATAATATTCTTACCAATGTATTGCGCTTTCTCAATGGCGTTAAAGGCATCTAATGACTGAGCCACCATCCAGTTTCTTACGGGGATGCAATTGGATATATCCGTGTCAAACAGTGTAGGAAGGTATTGTTCTAGCGCTTCAGGATAATTATCAAGATATTCTTCGAGGTTAAAGGGAATATAGCGGACGGATGGATTGTCGCTAGCCACTTTCTTCCTGTTTGCTTTAGCGTCAAGGGTGTAGTCAATGACTGTTGCACCATCTTTGAGGCTACTTAATGTCAGATCAAGAAGGGACGACTGTAGAGTATAGAAAGCGACATCTAGCTTAACATTATCAAAATATGCATGTTTCTGTCTTGAATCTGCAATATCGGATATACCAATATCTCGTAGGTAATTTTGCTTAGTTATTCCATGTGTTGTGGCATATATTCTAGCCCCGTTGGCTTTGAAATACTGACATAAGGTTAGTCCTAGACCACCTGATGCATTGTGTATCAAAACATTCTTTCCGACCATTTCCTTTAAGTAAATATCAATTGGAATTACTGTGCTCAGAAATACGAGGGGAAATGCTGACAAAGATAACTTTTCAAGTCCATCAGGGACTTTAACAACTTGATTGCTTGGAACACTGATCACACTTGAAAAAGCATGACTGGAAATTCCGAAAACAAAATCACCTGGTGAATAGTTACCTTCTTTATCTCTGATAACCTGACCGAAAAAATCTGTTCCTAAACCTTTTCTTTTGGGGGTGTACTTATTGTTTACTACCAGGAGGTCGCGGAAATTAATACCTGAAGAAAATACTCTAATCTTTATAGCCTCATCTGTTGAATCGCTTTGTTGCTCTAAAAAAAGATTAGGCCTAGATGTCTGACTGTTTAATTCGGATTCGAAAAAAGGTAGTAATGAGGAATGTTTCTTAGCCCTTTCAAGAGAGAGTGTATAACGGGTTCTATGGTTATACATAGCAACAGGGTCTGGGTTTTCAATCGTGTTAGAGAAGGCCTGTAGCTCACCTAGAGCAGTACTTAGCCAGTCCTGGTTAACAAAACCGGAAATATCAACATATTTGATATTTAATGCAGGGAATTCTAACGAAAGACTGAGGGTATAGCCCTTCAATAAACCAAAGGTAGATACGCTTCCTCTCTTCTCTGTAGAAGAGTATTGATTCAAACTTACAACTTCAAGCGTCATTAGCATATTATTATTTAATGACGTAATAGCGATGACAAGTTCATTTAATACGTTGCAAATATCAGAGGGGTCAAGTCTTTCCGGTATAACAAAACATAAAGCTGAAGGACGGTCATTAACTATCGGGGTCGACATTAATTTAATCAGTTCAGTAATATCTAGGTTTAAGTTATAGGTAAATCCACTTTCACCGGTAACGAGTTCTTGCTTGTCTGTAATAAGAATCGTATTTATATTTGAGGGTATATTTGCTTGAAGCTCATTCTGAATTGGCTTTTCTTCAACTTTTGGAAGATAAATGTCGGGATAGTTAGCGGGGCTGATGCTATGTTTTAGAACACGGACAGCGTTCATTGTAAAAGCGCAATTTCCCGTCTTACCATAAAAAGCAAAATTGAAAATAATCTCGTTTAATTTTGTTTGTATTGGTTTAACTCTAACGAATGAAGGTGCATCGTCATTATAAACCACCAATTGTTTTACGCTCGAAGGCAAATAAACATAACTGCTACATACAAACTCTGAAGCATACTCTCTAAATGGTAGAGAGCAAATTTGAAACGCTGTATCTATAACTGAGTTAAGTGTTTCCGCTGTTATCAAAGCCACAATATCACTATCTTGATATGAGAACAGTTCAGATACTTTTTTAAGGCTTTCTCCAGGCACAATGTCAAGACGTTGCAATATATCGTATAGCTCTGATGGAGAGAAACCAAGCGGCTTCAAATTGTTTAGATTTAAAGCTTCCTCATCGATGTCGGTTTTCGATTTAGTTGCAGAAAAGACCAAAGCGTCTTGATTATCTGCTGTACGATAAATCGAGACCAAATCATGTTCAATTGACATCTTATATTGCAATTGATTCGAGTATTGAATTAACGCTTCATGAATAGTTAGATTATCGAGACAGATTGGATAGTCAGGATCTACATCTTTTGTACTGAGTAGTGCCTTTGTCATATAAAAAGAAAATGGGACGATTGCACGACCAGAAATGGTGTGATCTACGAGTTCCAGTCTATCTGTATCAGTGAAAGAAACGGGGGTATAAGCGCCGCAGACTTTAATATTGCCTTTCAGCTTCGAATTATCAAACCAGTACTCGGACTCAAGATAAGGCGAAAATAACGAAATAGGTTGAGAGCGGGGTTTAGTAAGAAGAAGTGTCGAACCGCTTAGATATAGCTTATTTATTAAAGTGACCGGGCTTCTGGCGTATTGTTCAAAAACAAATTCGGTGACATGATCAGAGTTAATATGTGAATAGTTAGTCGCGGAGATAACAATGGTGTTATCAGAGAACATCGGGGCAGTATACTGAGGCTCAATGGTATGATCTTTAAAAGAGGTTAAATACTTTTGGAATTCATCAAAGGCATTAATGCCTAGCTCTGTTTTTAAAAGCTGGTTAAATAGAATATTAAAGCCAGGTACACCTTTAAGATAGCTTGGATCTTGAGGGATACTAATAAACGATCCCTCTATCCTAAGACCTAAATCCGTCAATGTCGCAAACATACCTATAAACAATAGGAAGCGGTCTACAACCATTTTTTTATCAGGATCTATATTAGAATAGAGTTTATTATTGGTTAGTTCTTGGTAGCCATCGTTCAGATACTGAAAATCATTTGGTAGGCCAGAAAATAAAGTCTCTAGATCAATGCTTTCTGAGCTATTAATGTAAAGAAATACAGGTGTTTCAGAGACTGAAGATAATGAATACGTGGTACTTTTTGTCTGGATATATCCTTGAGTAACATCCACAACGGCTCTATTAGGAAAATACAAAGACCTCAAGTTGATACGCTGGATATAATCATTATCCATCTCTTGGTGTTGAAGAAGTTGCAATTGATGATCTATATGTTTTTGGTTATACCCAGACGTATATAATACGCCACTAGATCCTATTTCTCTTTGGGGTTTGTCTTGTGGAATATTCGAAATTACGCATGAAAAATTAGTTCCACTATATCCATAACCTGAAATAGAGGCGTACGCTTTGGTAGTAGAAATTGAAGTGGCCGCATCTGCAAACCTTAGACTAGTAAATTCATCACTTCTACGTTCGCCAGGGTTAACAGGAAATACGGGTATTGTCTTTCTTCTGATAATTTCAGCTGCATAAACTAGTCCTACGAGTGAGGCGCAGGTTTCAGTATGTCCGAAAATTGATTTAGAAGAACCTATATAGGTGTTATTGGACTGTTCAAATACTTCATTGAAAGAACTAATCTCCGCAGAATCGCCAACTTGTGTTCCTGTGCCATGCGCTTCTGCGTAAGAAATATCGGTAGGGTCTAGCTCAGCCATAGAAATAGCGGAAGATAAACATTCAGATTGCGACTGTATATTCGGTGACGTTATCTCTGGCGTGTAGCCATCCTGATTTACATTCGTGGATTCAATAATGCAATAAATCTCGCTACCGTCTTGTAGGGCAACATCAAGTGGTTTTATCACCATAGCAATTACAGCTTCTGATCGAATATAACCATCAGCTTTCTTGGAAAATGGTTTACAGCTCATTGAGGGCGATAGCATTCTAGCCGCCATAAAGGCACCTGTTGCTATTGGCGACAGTATTAAATTAGTCGCTGCCACTAATGCGATGTCACAATCACCATTTTTAATGCCTTGGATCGCTGAGTGAAGGGCTACTCCTGAAGATGAGCAGGCAGTATCGTAGGCAATTGAAGGGCCTTTTAAATTGAATAGCCGGGATATTCGCCCAGTCGCAGTAGAGTGCGTATTCCCAATAGCGAAATATGGATTGTTCACAAATGGGATGTGATAGTGGCGTAATAAGTCACCATAATCACTGCTACAGATACCAACATAAACACCGCAATTCAATGCTTCTCTTTTAAATACCGGATAACCTGCATTTTCAAGCGCAATGGCAGCATGTTTTAATAATAATCGATGCTGTGGATCCGTTGAGCGAGCTTCTAGCTCTGTGAATTTAAAATAATTGGCATCAAAATCAGCAACAGAACCAATTGCCCCAAATGTTTTGAAGAAAGGCTTATCTTTATCTTTGATTGAAAAATCATCAGTAGAGTAACGAGGAATGTTATTTGTTATACACGATTGAGCATCCAGCATCACATCCCATAAAGAGTCTAAAGTTTTGACGTTTTTAGGTAACTCGAATGAGGGAAAACAGACTGCAATTTTCATATCTATAATTCTTTTAAATAAGGCGCCATGCCGATTTTATTGGCGTCAGTAGTGAATGCCTGAACATCATCTTTATAATGTTTTTGATTAATTGATTCTAGGTAGGATTGAATGAAACAACCACCAAAATGTTGTGGTTCTATATTAAAGAACGATGGGAACACTCTGATACCCGGTATGTGAGTATAGGTTTCGAAGCAATGAACGCCCTTTTGTCTGATTCCCAATATGTTTGAATCTTGTAAATGGGGGAAAGTATTTGAAAGTAATACCATGTTCGGCGTTAGGTAGTCTTTTATAGAATTAAATCCAGACTCGCCATCAGTAGACAATAAAAAGATCATCCCTGACTTACCAATTCCCTTAAACTTATTAACATAGATAGGAATATCTTTTGACGTTTTTTGTTGGACTTCCCTAATATCAAAGACATTCACCTCGAACCCCTCATCGTTTAGATATTTTGCCAGAGAAAGGCCTGAATACCCCGCTCCAATAATGGCAATGGGTCGTTCTAAAAGCCGATAATCAGGATACCTTTCTACAGCCTGCAACATGCAGCCTGCCATCATGTATATTAGGCCTGCGTGTGACGTTACTATATCTTCGTTATTTATCGGGAGATCTGCTTTTTTTTGGGACGTATATACTGAAGGAATGACAGAACCCATCGCATATCTAGAGGATTTATAACCGATAACATTTTGCATTATCTTCCCGATAAAGTTTCTGTTACTGGTTAACATCTGATTCGATGCCCCATTTAATAACATTACGCCCTTAAAGTTGCGCCCATTAATTAATGCAATTGGGAATGTTGATGTAAGATACTTATCAGATCGAGAATATTTAGCCGCTATTGTATTTGGTAAATATTGGTAATAGTTCGTGCTTGACCCAATATTGATCACAAAAACGACATTCCAGTTCAATTTCTTTAGAAGTGGAATCGTTAACCGGCTTATAATGTGCGCGATATAAATAATATTCTGTTTCAGAATTTTTTTGAATTGAGTGCTATCTAACATTGTAAGATTACTAGAAAGTATTGAGGGTTTTAATGAAGTATATATGTAAATTTACAGTCATAGTGTGTTTAATTTCAGTATTCTCCGTTCCAGCAATCGCAGGTTGGGAGAAAGAAAAGGAAGAGCAGGATATGTATGCTGAGTGTCGCATTCATAAGAGCGGCTATAAATATTGTCGTATTTTCGCCGAAACTGATTTCTCTATGAGAGAGTTAGTAAATATAAATACTGATGCTAACGGTTTACACAAATGGATGGAAACACTCAAGTCATCTGAACAAGTGAAACACACTAGTGATACAGACTATGTAAACTGTGTTAAATATAACATCCCCTACCCTTTTAATGATCGTGAATCCTGCTCTCATTCAAAGATCACAACGGACAAACAGAAAAGCGAAGTAAAAATCGAGTTTAAGTCAGTTCCTTTATACGTAGATAATATTGATCACGATAACATGGAACAAA
>Ga0105353_1001457_pt1 | contig 11697 bp, 12 predicted proteins | sample EN1Hudsemesocosm_2_FD_83657 | JGI IMG/M metagenome (GOLD analysis project Ga0105353, IMG submission 83657) | Methane-oxidizing microbial communities from mesocosms in the Hudson Canyon - EN10B Hudson Canyon | ecosystem: Environmental > Aquatic > Marine > Cold seeps | place: Hudson Canyon...
AGCAGCATACGCTGGAAAACAGCACCCTTGAATATATAGAAAGCCTAAAGGTTGAGGTAAAACTCACAGCATTCTATGTAGGATTACCACCTAAATATTTAGTTGATCAATTGAATGAATATAAACGTGTATCCAAGGGTAAAATTACCACTGAAATTATAGATCCGATAGAGCAAATTGGTTATGCGGCTCAATTCGGCAACATGGTAAGCGGTAAAGAACGAAAGCTGATCGTGCGTTCAGGAAATGAACGGCGAGATATCGATTTCACCGAGACTGGGTTAACGGAAGAAAAAATCAGTAATGCCATTGTGCGCGTCACACGTGATAAACGGCGGGTTTATTTTCTGACGGGTCATGAAGAATATGCCATTACTAGTGAACAGAATCAGGGCTTGAGCTATTTTTCAAACTTGCTGGCGTCAAATAATATTATTAGCAAGCCGCTAATGCTTGGGATTGAAAGTGCCATTCCAGAAGACTGCGATGTGCTCATTATTGCTGGCCCTCGTAATGAATTTACCGAGGCAGAAAATGCCTTGATCGTCGACTACTTACAACACGGGGGCGATGCGTTATTTCTGATTGAACACACCGTTGTCGGCGCTACAGGTACCAAACTGTCAGAAAAACAACTGCGCTCAAACCCGTCACTAAATAATCTGCTTAACCCTTGGGGCGTGCATATCGAAAGTGATATTGTGGTCGATTTAAGCAATCATATTCAATCTGATGTCGGCAGTCCTGCAACTAAAAACTATTTACCGCATAAAGCGATCACCGAAGGCTTGGACTATACCTTTTATGTTCGTCCTCGCTCTATTTCAGTATTAGCGAATCGTCGACCAAGCACTAAATTGGTGCCTATTGTCCTCACCGAAACGAAAGACAATAGCTGGGGTGAGACCAACCGTTTTCAAGAAATACGCTTCGATAAGGGTTTAGATACTCCGGGTCCTGTGCCTATTTCATTTGTGATTCTCGATGAAAGAGATGATGAAAGAGAAGGTCCAGCTATCTCCGATACCCGGATTATTGTCTTCACCGATGCTGACTTCCTGAGTAATGCCTATATCAAACAATATAGTAATGCGCAGATGGGATTGAACATAGTCAATTGGTTAGCAGAATTGGATTATCAAGTGATAGTCGGCCAAGAGGAGGTACAGGTAGAGCGTTTAGATTTAACCAGCAAACAACGACGCATGATTGCGGTAATACTCTTTCTCATCCCTATGTTTATTGCCTTGTGCGGTATTGGTGTTTGGCGGCGGCAGTCTTAGATGTTCAATAGTATTTAGGTAGACAGCGTTTTCTAGGCAGGCAATGTTTTTTGGGGAGTCAATGCTTTTTAGGCAGACAAAGTTGGCAAGCGATAAGAAAGGATCGTGTGGCATGGTGATCTGATCAATTGTGTACAAACTCCCAAAACCTGTTTTAGGGGCTTATATTAGGTTTTTAACTGAGACCGAATGCGACTCAGTGCAACAGGGGTGATTCCTAGATAAGAGGCCAACTGGTATTGTGGCAGTTCTTTTTCAAACCTTGGATACTGTTCGATCAGGGATAAATATCGAGCTTGAGCATCCATCGTTAAAAACTCATATTCTCGTCTCGCTTTTTTAAAAAACAAACCCTCAATGATGATCCTGCCCAAACGTTGAAAACAGTCGTATTCATCATAAAGTGTATACATAACATCATAGGGGGCCACTAACATCTGGCATGGTTTCATTGCTTGCACTGATGCAGTTGACGCTTCATCACGCATTAAATCAAAAAGTGAGCCAGTAAACTCGCCCGAAAACACAAACGCTTTATTAAACTCAAGCCCTTCTAGTGTTAAAAAATATTCTCTCAATGACCCGTCCAGAACAAAAGCCATTAAGGTAGCCGGCTCACCCACTTGATGTAGAAACTCTCCTTGACCCAAATTTTTAAATCCCCAGTGGGGCTCAAAGGCCTTCCAGGCATCATCACTTATAGGTGATATATGGTTCAGAGCATTTTTTAAGATAACTGAAGCACTGCTTCTATTAAACATACAAGTTCTCTATCAATGGAACTACCTCCAGTATAATCACTTGTCTCTTAAGCTCACTGTTTTATTAACCTAGGTTAAGGATTCTCAACAAAAACGTGAATAAGATCAACCATTAACCTAATAGAGAGAATTATTATGAAATACCACCCTATTTTTCTAATATCAATGAGTGCTGCTTTGTTATTGTTATTTATGATTCTATATGGAATTTCTACCGGCACATCACAACAAAACTTTGAGTTGGTGAATACTATAAATAATTACAGCTCAGATTTACTAATTCAGGCAAACCCGATACGTACAATCATAGGATTCGATAATGTTTTTATTGCTTTATATACCAGTGTAATTGTTTTTGTGGTGGTTCAGTTAAGGCGCGATAATAGCTCTGCCAATGAGCTGCTTTATATTATCTTAGCTTGCGGTCTCATGGCGGGTGCTTTGGATTATCTTGAGAATTTTCACATTATCACTATGCTATCAAGCCTTGAATACGGGATTGCGTTGGATGCTTTAGAAATCAAAGAGCAAATGGTGTGGAGTATGTTTAAATGGCATTTATCTTATTTTGCTTTTTTTCTATTGGCTTTTGCCTTAAAACCCCGAAACTTGCTTGAGAAATTCTTCTGTCTCAGTTTATTATTTATTCAATTACCTGTTGGCGTATTTTATTACATACTGGAAGGTAGCAGAGCAGGTGATATATTATTTTACGCTCGCTACGCTAACCTGGTTTTTGGCTTTGTCATAATAGGCGTCATTTTCTACTTCAGGAGTAATATGCAAGCAGATGTCATTACAAATGTTGCTATAGATGCTACCAAAGGTGCTTCCAAAGATGGTATCGTCAAATCTACTCTTTCTGTAAGTAGGGCTACTCACGATAATGGGGTAGGGTTGACTAGCTGAACCCATCAGGCTTGGAAGTCATTTAATTTTAGAAACCCTCTATGACTTCCTTTGTCAGTCTTGAGGCAACAATGAGTACGGTTTTGATTAGACGGAAAGCTCAGCAGCCTTTGCTGGGCATTCTCAGCTTCGGGACAACCTTGTTACTTACCCAAAGTGTGCGAAATAGCGTTAAAATGGGCGATTTTTGAATTAGAATAAACCGCTAGCTATAAGCACAAAGCGAAGCCTTTTTCTGTTGATGAACAAATATCTTTGCGGGAATGCAATTCGCTTGCGTTGACGTGACGCTGACATAACAAGCCCGCTGCCCTAAAGGATAATGAACGCCATGTCCGAATTCTCCTTGTTACCCTATAAACCGTCCTTTATCGGGGAGCTACCTGAGTGGCTGTTTGAAAACAAAGCACTGTATATCGATCCCAATATATTTTTTAATATTGACTTCGAAAATGAAGGGGGCGGATGTTTGCCTGACCCAGACGAACTGGAGCGATACAAGCGAGAACAACTAAGAAAGATAGAGGGCAAGTTACTGGAGTGTCGTTTTGATAGTCATGAAGGCGCGGAAAATAAAGCTAACGAGCTTCTCTGTGGTCGCACAGATCTTGGTAACTATATCCTGAAAAATGGGCTCATCATCTCGAGAGTGGAAAAACTCGCTCCTATACTAGAGATCAAACCACCTGAACCCTTTAACCTGCGTTCATTTTTGAGCAGTGTAAATTGGAGAGGGTTGATAGTTTTGCTAGGCACGACTGGCATCGGCTTATACATTTATACGTCATGGCTTGCCACCATGGTTGCGTTAATCATAATCTTATGCATCTACTTCACAACAATACACGGCAATGACAACGGGGCATTTGAGCACTATATACCCATCGCTATCGTAGTTGTTGTTGCGTTTATAATTGCTGCTTGACGCTCAGTCGCAAATAACCAGCGGTGTGCATATTGTTAATTCTACTCGTAGAGCAATGAATTATCTCGTCTCTGAAAAGGTGTTAGATCAATTTAATCATGACATATAGCGATGTATTGATCTATTGAACTCACAGGACAGTCGAGTCATTTTTCTTTGGGTTGTACCTAAATAATAGCCTTGTTGTGAGCGGCAGCCTCGAGGCGAGACACCCGAGTGTCGATCTACTTCAAATATTATGCTTCACTGCGTATTCTTATTATTATTATTATTATGCAAAATACGACTAGCTGCGCATCATCACAAATGAGGACAATACCCTTGGAGAGCAACAATACATTTTCCGATTCAGAGCTAGAAGACATATACCGTCAGGCTGTATCCAGATATATGACTCAACGCCGGTCAATGGTTGATGCGTTTGTAAATAAGCACTATAACTTCAAAGGCTCTGCCAAGCTTCATCGTCATTCCTTAGGTTGGGATATTTTAAAAACACCAGTCAATGCAATTTCTTCAGTGCTTACTGTAGTGAAACAAACCAGCGCATTTGGTTTAAATAAACTTGGCGCTAAAGAACTATCTGAAGTAATCGCTAATAAAAACTTATTCTTATCGACTAAGATCAGCAAAGAAATTCAATGGCACATTCAAACGGGATTATTAGAGCTGCCGTATAACCACGGTAATAACATTAATCATAACGACGCTCTATTGAATGAGCTTTTTAATGATCATCGAATCCAACATCAGTTGGTTAGTACTCTCAAGGTATTGGCTCCACACGCTAATAATGATGAGGTGAAGTTTAAAATCGAAGAAATATTAACTGAATATACCGGGAGTAGGGCTGCAGCGTCTGATATAACTGTATCATTAATGACTGCCGCAACAGGCTTTGTAACATTACATAAATTAACCCCGGGACTTGCTTCATTAAGTAATTCAGTGGCTTCTGGGATTGCTCATTCAGCCGCTATACATAGTTTCTGGGGAGGGTCATGGGCTGGTGGTTTGTATTATTCCTTTTTTAACGTCACGACTCCGAGTATGTTAACTGCAGCTGTTTTTACCAGTATGTTAATTCCAGCCTCGTTCGTAGCAACATTTTCCGGAATCATAACCGACCCAATTCAGAGAAAGCTTGGTTTTCATACCAAGAAATTGAATAAGGTACTGGATTCAACAGAACATATTTTATTAGGCGAAGACAAAACCAAACTAGTGTTAAAAGATCATTATGTTGCTAGAATTTTTGATCTAATGGATTGGACGCAACTAATCATAAGAGCGGCGAGATAAATTTTTGGTATTTGGATTATATTTGAGTAAGAGCTTGTTCCTTAAAATACAAAACATAGCCCCCACACTATTGCAGGTGCCGATTCAAGTGGCAGGCGATAGGCAATAAATTACTGACTGGTGCAAGCCGTATTGATATTTTGATCAATAATGTTTTCTTTGAAACAAAGAATATACCGCACCTGATTATTCTTTTCCGGGCAACATCCAGCTCCTTCAGGGAACCAGCCTGGAGATGTGTCAAGCACACTATGATCAACCGTATAAAAACTAGCCATTAAATTAGGCCCGGTCTGAAGTTCTATTTAAGACTGGGTCTTTCTTTCTTTCTTTACCTTTATTAGTCAGTCGCATTGCTGTTGGCGCTGAACCTGTGCAATGAATATACTCAATTGAAGCGTTATCTTACAAAGTTGAAATATGTTGCCCAGCTAGCGTTACAACTACTTATAAGGCGGTATTGAGGTTAATCAAAAGCCATATTTGTCATTCAATACTTAATGTCATTTGTGTTGTGAAACTTAACTTTAATGTCAACTTTCGCTCGAGATTGGCTCTAATGGCGCCTTAGCGCTTCGGTATTAAAAAAACTAAGTCCGCCTAAAGATCGTAATAGTGTACAATGAACGAACACTTCTTAAGAAATGACTATCATGGCTACAAAACTTAGAGCTCCAGGAAAAAAGAAACAACCAGCAGCAACCGAAACTTCTCATTCTATCGATGAACAGGTCAGGTCCTTCCTCGAAGGCGGTGGTGCGATCGAACAAGTTAAGTCTGGTGTTAGTGGGCAGGAAAGTATGATTGGCCGTAATCAAATTAATCTCAACAGCAAGCCTAAAAGCAATTAGGCCTATTTATGCTATTTGGATTGTAAGAATTAATGGGCATGCTTGTGCCAAGCTAAGTCACTGACGGTCAGGACTCGCTTGGCCAATTTGTGACAATCATTGTAATGATGACTACGCTTTCTATCGTACATTTTTGCTTTTCAAAAAATTTAACGTTGTTAACTTGTTCTATAACTGAGTTCGAAAACATTAATCTATGGGTATGTTAGCCAGTTATAATATGAAAGAATGAGTTCAATTGGAGTCTACTCTTACTGGATAAGAGCAGAGTGTCTACTTCTTGTGGGGAACACCCCTTTCTAGGAACATATTTTAATGCAGGACAACATTACCGTAGTAGTTGATTACCTTAACGAAGTTAAGACTCGCTGTACCTATAATGCAGCGGCCAAGGCTTTGGGTATAACACCGCCGCAACTAAAAAAACTGTTGGGTGAGCGCAGGCCTGAAACCTCTTGGTTGGTTAACACTGGAACTGAAGAGCCGGCAGGATACACTGACGAAGAAAAACATCCTGAGCTTTTTCGCACAAAGCGAATTATTAAATCAGCGGAAGTTTTGACACGGAATCTCGGTTCATTAAAAAGTTGACGGGGTGCCAAAAAGGCCACTCAGGTAAAGGCGGTCGGTTTGGTACTATGCTAACTTGAAATTGGATAATAAAATTTAAAGGATAAAGTGAAAGAAATATCCAGAATAAATCATATCGGCCTTCGTGCATCTAACCTTGAAACATCTATAGCATTCTCTAAAAAGCTTGGGTTTGAATTTATAGTCGGTCCGATGCAATGTAAACACTTGTGAAGCGGTTTGACTTCAGGCAGTCAATCTTTTAAATTTCCATTCAGCTAGAAAGAAAGTCTTTTGTTTATATTTTCATGTTCGCCGTATTATTCGTAATTCCTCGTCCTGGAGTATTAAAGTTTTAGTCTGTTTTTCGCTATTCAAGCCGCCATAAAGGCATGCTTATTTTTTATAATTTCAGGATATTATTATGTCTAATACAGTTAAAGGTACAGTTAAGTTTTTCAATGATTCTAAAGGTTTTGGTTTTATCGAGCAGGAATCTGGCCCAGACGTATTCGCTCACTTTAGTGCGATTTCTGGTGATGGTTTCAAAACTTTGGCAGAAGGTCAAAAAGTCGAGTTTACCGTAACCCAAGGCCAAAAAGGCCCTCAAGCTGAGAATATCGTAGCAATCTAAATTTAGGCTATAGCGCTTAAGTTTAAAAGGGCATGCCTCATCGGGCTTGCCCTTTTTTTGTTTGAAGCGGATGAGCCTAAAGGCTCTTCTGCCCCTCATTCTGAGGCCGCGTCAACGATAACGCGTTCGCTATGAAGTCTTAGCTAGAGCCAATGCTCACTCTTCAAAACTGCCATGCCAAATGTCGATCCTATACAGCTCAATCACTTAATATGGTGATTAGTTTTTTATGGTGTCGAGTCGAAGAATTGGCGTTTATACTGCAAAGGGGGCTTTTCGTACCACAGTGTAAATGCGCGGGTAAAAGTGCTTTGATCACTGTAGCCGAGTAGCAGTGCTACTTCCGTTAGTGTCAGCTTGTTATCGCTTAGATAGGTGAGTGCCATTGACTTGCGAATGTCCTTTAATATCTCCCGGAATACTCGATTCTTTTTACTGAGTCGCCGGTGTAATGTTCTTCCGGACATATTTAGCTTTCTTGCAATCGACTCAGCGTCTGCGTGTCCTTCATGTAAAGATCGAATAATGGTATCTCTAAGGTCAACCAAAAATAAGTCATTGTCTGGTAGGTGCTTGAGTAATTCTTCCGCCTGTTTTCCTAAAATGCTATGCAGTGTTCTATCTTCATGAGGTATTAGTTTTTTTAAGTCACTTAGCTTGTATGAGATTGATAACTTAATTTGTTTTTGCTGAATTGGGCAACAAAAGAAACTTTCGTAGATTTGAATGCTGGATATATCTATGCTGTCAGTAAATGAAATATGCGTGGGGTTAAAGCTATGTGGATGCATAATTTCACGTGTTATATTGACCATAGCAGAAAGTAACAACTCATCTGATATTTGGCTAGAATAACCAAATTCAGGGTTCCATATTAAACTTAGTATTTCATTATCCTTCAATTCAGTGTGTGCTTGGCTACCTGCATATATCAATCGTTGAAAACGTTTGAAGCAACTTAGTGCTTCACTCATATCTCTGCTAGATCGGAATAAATAACCAAGAATTCCGCAATCTCCAACTTTGATATATTTTCCTATTTCGAGGCCAAGGGCTGGCTTTTTTAGAAGGCCATCAAGCTCATTCAATAACTCCCACCACTGCTCATAAGAGGTGAACTGTGCCTCTGAAAGAACAGAAAGCTTTTTAGCATATGCGGGCAGTTGAATTTTCTCTTCGCTGAGAAAATTCTCAAGAAAGCCAATGACATCGCGTGAGATAAAAAAGTCATTAAGCATTAATAATATCTCTTAGCTAAATTCTGTTCTTGTAAGTCTATATCAATCATATGATAAAAGAATAATTCAAGTGGCGTAGATTGCAAATAAATAGGCTTGAACAGCCAATATTAAAAACTAGCTATGACTTAAACTGAATACAGATTAAAGATTACTTTGTAATCACTATTGAGAGTTCTACATTTATAGCGAAGGAGTATTGGTTTTGAGCGACGTCATTCACGCACTGGCTTTTATAGTTGTATTTGGTGCTTTGTTTATTTCTATTATTATTGCTGAAGCTTTTTATTGGAGGCGTAATGGGCGGCCTGAAGCCTACAATTTCATAGAAACATTGGCGAATATAACCACAGGCGGGCTGTATAAAGTTGTAGACGGCATTGCTGTTGCGCTTTTTATACAGTTTTTTTATGACTATGTGCGGGGCTTTGGTCTTCAATATGAAACAAACGATGGGCTCTTGAGTGTATTGTTTTTGTTCCTGGCGACAGACTTTTTCTTCTATATTTATCACTTTTGTACGCATAAAGTTCGTTGGTTATGGGCAATACATGTCACCCATCATTCTTCTAAGATTATGAATTTTTCAACAGCATTGAGACAAAACTTTCTCATGGATCTTAATTTTGGCTGGGTAGTGTGGTGGTTACCCTTAGCTTTAATAGGTTTTGACAAGAATTGGACTTTGATAGCAATCGAATTTAGTTTGGCTTATCAGTTCTTTTTGCATACTGAAATGGTTGACCGTTTAGGCGTTTTCGAAAAGCTGTTTAATACGCCTTCACATCACCGTGTTCACCACGGCTGCAAACCTGAACAGATTGATAAAAACTTTGGTGGCGTGTTAATTATTTGGGATCGCCTATTTGGTACATTTGTAGATGAGCGAAGTGTTGGTGAAATAGAATACGGCTTAACGAGCAGGCAGCCTACTAGTCTAAACCCCTTACGACTTAATCTGGATGAGTTTTTTCAGATGTTTAAGGATGTTATTTTTTATAGAGACCTTAAAATATTCTATAAAGCGCCAAATTATGTTGAGGAACATTACTCAGCTGACCCTGAAAGAGTTTATGAAGTAGATCGTATCAAACCGGCTATGAAAGATTGCTGATGATTGCGCGGCCTACTATTCCCAGCAAGGCTGTTTTGTGAATTGTGAATTGTGAATTGTGAATTGTGGTTTGCAGTTAAGGTTTTGATTTATATAATGGCTACTTTAAGTATTTATTGAATCGATATTATGGTCAGCAAAAATAAGTTACATGCGTGTATTCTACTTGAACTGGAATCACTTCTAAACAGAACAGTCTCGGCAGCTCAGCAAGCTTATGAGACTGCCACTAATAAACAAAATAAAGCCGAAAATAAGTATGACACACTGGGTCTGGAGGCTGCTTATCTAGCAGAAGGGCAGTCAAAACGCGTTGCGCAATATGAAACTGAGGTTGAGGTATTTAAAAAATTTCCTGTTAAAGAATACATTGAAGGCGCAAGAATTGGTGTTGGCGCACTAGTCTCAATAGTGAATGAGCAAAAAATTGAAGACAGGCTGTTTATAGGGCCTGTCGCGGGAGGCTTATGCTTTTCTTATTCAGAAAATGGCGAACAGTTTGACATACGGCTAGTGACACCTGCTTCACCAATAGGTAAAGCGCTAATTGGTTTAGAAGCAGGTGATGAATTTACCCTAACCGTAAAAGGTAAAGCTTTAACTCATGAAATATTGACTGTTATTTAGCAACTTTTAGATGCTGTAATTGTTGGGGTTTGATATGTGTAAACCACATTCTTTTTGTGTCGACTCTTCCCACCACCATCGACCTTCACGTTCATGCTGGTTTGGAAGCACAGCTCTTGTGCATGGCTCGCAGCCAATACTAATGAAACCTTTTTCATGAAGCGGATTGTAAGGCACTTCTGACATGCGGATATAATCCCACACTTCTTTAGATGTCCAGTTCGCCAGTGGGTTGAATTTGATTAATATTCTTTCTTCAGTAGAATTACCGTGGTCAATTTCAATCACTGGTACACTTGAGCGGGTGCTTGGGCTTTGATCCTTGCGCTGACCAGAGACCCAGGCGTTTAAGGTAGCTAGTTTTCGCTTTAGGGGTTCAACTTTTCTGATCCCACAGCATTCTTTATGGCCATCATCAAAAAAGCTAAATAGACCTTTGTTTTTTACAAACTCTTGTAAGGCTTCAGCGTTGGGTGTCATGACATCAATATCTAAATTGTAATGCTTTCGCACTGTTTCAATAAATTGATAAGTTTCTGGATGCAGGCGCCCTGTATCGAGCGAGAATACATTTAGGTCGTCTGTTAATTTATGAGATAGCTCAATTAAAGCGACATCTTCAGCGCCACTAAAAGAAATAGCAATATTGTCAATTGAATTAATTGCAAATTTGAGAATCTCACGAGGCGATTTTTGTGAAAGTTCTTCGTTTAATTGTGCAATAGCATCGTCGGTAAGTGTATTGATATCGGAGAAATCAATGGTCATGGTTAAATCTCAATTAGCTGATAAAGGTCGTCGTGTCTTATTCTCGTGATTTTATAGGACATTTTACATTATGCAAGGGCAGACTATTTAGATAGAATGGCGGCGCTTTGTTTGCAAACAGTAAAGCTTTAGAAATGAGGCTGTTATAATCAGCAACTTATTATAAATTTATTATAGATAACCGGAGATGATTGTGGAATTAGTCTGTCTTGATTTAGAAGGGGTTTTAATCCCAGAGATTTGGATCGCATTTGCCGAAAAAACAGGCATTGAAGAGCTAAAGGCCACAACGCGAGATATTCCGGATTATGATGTGCTTATGAAGCAGCGCTTAAGAATACTCGATGAACATGGTTTTGGTTTAAATGAAATTCAGGCTGTTATATCCGAATTGGACCCTATACCGGGCGCAAAAGAGTTTTTAGAGTGGTTGGCGCCCCGTTTTCAAGTGGTCATACTATCTGATACTTTTTATGAGTTTGCGATGCCTCTCATGGCGAAGCTTGGAAATCCGACACTTTTTTGCCACAAACTTGAAGTGAGTGATACTGGTAAAATTACCAACTATTTCCTTCGTCAAAAAGACCCTAAACGTCAATCTGTTAGAGCATTTCAGTTATTGAACTATCGGGTTATCGCAGCGGGCGATTCATATAATGATACAACCATGTTAAAACAGGCTGAAGCGGGTGTTTTATTTAAATCGCCACAAAAT
>Ga0105353_1001461_pt1 | contig 11678 bp, 13 predicted proteins | sample EN1Hudsemesocosm_2_FD_83657 | JGI IMG/M metagenome (GOLD analysis project Ga0105353, IMG submission 83657) | Methane-oxidizing microbial communities from mesocosms in the Hudson Canyon - EN10B Hudson Canyon | ecosystem: Environmental > Aquatic > Marine > Cold seeps | place: Hudson Canyon...
AATTGAGCAAGTAAATAATCAAGCACAAGATATAGCAGATTATAAACAAGAGTTAGCCAAAGCAAATGGTTTACTTGATGCTGCCACAAAAGTAATGAATAAAGCGAAACAAGCGGATACTGAATTAGGTCGTGTTAATTTATTACTTACGCAAGCCAAAGAAGAAATCAAAGAGTTTAAAGCACTCAACCCACAGCGATTAGCAAAGCAAAATAAAGAACAAAAGAAGTCGCTGATCACTAAGCAAGAAACTATCACATCACATAAAGCCAGTGTTACTAAATATCGTGAAGCTGCAAGCAGTGCCGAACGTCAATTAAAACAAACTCAAATAGATTTACAAATGGCTAAAGTCACAGGCATTTATGCTAAAGATGGTCATAGCGTAGTCATTTGGCCGTATATGGAAAAGCATAAAATGCTGAATGATGAAACTGGCGAAGTGACAGAACTAAATCAACTCCCTTTGTTATATATGAATGCCAAAGGCAAAGGCACGTTAATGATGTTGGATCCCGATAACGAAATCAGTATGCGCAGTAGCCGAGAAATAAACCCACCTGAATCTGTAGTCGAATTTGCTAAAGCCTGGTTAAACCAAGCAAGACGACAAAAGTGGGTGATAGATGCCAATATGTTAAAAATGGTGAGCTAAATGAATCAAGTTAAAGTTAATATCAATCAAGCAGAATCATTAATATTTCATACCGATGAAATAGTGCAGTGCATTAATACCCGCGAGTTAGGCAAGGTAATAGCTTACGACTGCCGTATCCACTCGTACAAAATTAAAACCTTTGAAGTGAAAGACAATGGCAAGTCTAAAATCATTTATCGACAAGCCAACGAGATACATCATGCGACTTTAGATAAAGCCATGAACAATGAGTTTAAAAAGTTAAAATCTTTATTACTGGCTAAAAAATCAAAACGCTTTGTGACCCGTCACAAAATAAGGGTTTCGTTTATTTTAGTGTATTGCGCCCTTTGGTTATTAGTGATTAATAGTTGTGCTAACAGTATTAGTTAATTTTAAATAAAGTGACCATTATCGCGCTTGCCTTGTACGCCAGTAATAGCGGGAACAAGGTATTAGCACGGTGATTAGTAAGGTTTATCAGTGTCACTAATCCACAAAATACGGCTATTTTTTTTTAAAGTTCAGCGTATATTTGTTTCCACAGTGACGTTATTGCGTCAACAAACCGAACCGTCCAAATCCTGCATTTGCCCTCAGCTATGCGGGATTTTTTTTATTCTTTTTTCTTGGTGCTTAATGGAAACTCAAAACCTTATTCCTTTGCTTGGTGTGCTGGTCACGATTGGAGTGGCATTTGTGGCAGGTCAAAGAATGAACCGCCAAGAAGATAAAACAGATAGTGCTAAAGATCGTGAAAAAATATGGCAGTCACATAATGCACTTGCTAAAGAAGTGAGCGAGTTTCAAAGATACGCAGCAGAAAATTACGTAAAGAGTGAAACCTTACGTTTAATGCTTAATGATTTTAAAGACCAATTTGAAGCCGACTTTGACAGACAAGATAAACAAAGTACAGAGCGCCACTTAGAATTGAAAAAACAAATGACACTGATATTAAAACTACATGCTAAAGACAAGGCTTAATATGTATTACGGTTTATCTTCCCATGCCCAAGCATTCGATTTAGCACATGCGGTGTGTGATGTTCTAGGTTATGGCAGCAATGGCAATGCGCATTTATTTACATTAGAGATTGCAGCTACCGAAACCAACTTAGGTTTATATCGTGACCCGACCGACTTAGCTGGCATGGGCTTACATCAATTTGATAAAAAGCCTTTTGAGTATATTCAACAAACAGCCCGCAAAAAACATAAAAAATTAATCCTAAAACATTTTGGTATTGAAGTAGACAGAGTGCAGTGGTTTGAACTGCAACATAATCCGTTACTGTCGTTTATTTGGTGTCGATTGTTTTGGTTAAAACGTGAAGAACTAATACCCACAACATTGCATGAACGCGCCGCACTTTGGAAGTTGCTTTATAACTCAAGCAAAGGCAAAGGCCATGTTGATCACTACATCAAAAAGTCACAGGAATACGTTAATGAAAAAGTTATTAATCAGCGCTGCCCTAGCTGCAACAAGTCTCAGTTTAGCCGGTTGTGAAACCACAGTAATTGATAAAGCCAATACTGCCGGTATCGTAATGGCAAAAGGCATTAAGTTATATTGCAAAGCACCAGAGCTAAGCCGCACAGTTATTCGTGATGTCACCAATAAACATGCAAATGGTCATACTGTTAAAGTGCATTGTGCAGGTGATTTATGAAGCCTAAAAACCGTTTGTTGTTGGCGCATGGCTTCAATGTCAGGGACGGTGGCGCTAATACCTTAGATAAACTTATTCCGCATTTAAAACGCCCTAACACCAAAATCAAACAAGCTGATTATGGTCATTTATCTTTGGCTGGTGTGGCGTATTTTAATGATAACTTAGCCGCTATGCTCAATGGTTTGTCTGAGCAAAACGATATAGGCATAGGTCATTCTAATGGCTGTTCAGTATTGGCAATGGCTGCCAACTTAGGTGCGCCATTTAAGCAACTGCATTTAATTAACCCTGCGCTTAAAAGTGATTTTAAGTTTCCCAGTCATATCAAAAAAATATTTGTATATCACTCAAAAGGTGATTTACCGGTCAAGCTGTCAACCTGGTTACGTTACATTCCACCGTTTAAAAATAATAAAGATTTTATTTGGGGGCAAATGGGCGCAACAGGCTACACAGGCAATGACCCAAGAGTAATTAATATAGATTTATCTAGCATGTATTTAAGTCATTCAGGCGGTTTTGATAACCAAAACGCGCCAGAACTTGCTGCAATAATCAGAGACAAAATTAAAAGAGGCTAATGTATGGCTAAAAATAACAACAAGCCAGAACCCAATTGGCCGCTAATAAAAGCAGAATATCAAGCCGGTACAAAAGTCAGTGAACTGGCTAAAAAGCACAATATCAAAGCGCCTACTATTTATAGCCGTATTAACCGTGCCGAAAAAACCGGCGAACCGTGGGGTAAACCGTTAAAAGATAAAGTAGCCCAGCGCACCAAAGATATTTTAGCACTCACACAAGCCGATGTATCAGCGCAGCAATCAGCTAATTTAGGCCATACCGAACAACAAAATGCCATAGAATCAAGTGCTATTGCGAATGTCATGGTGATAGAAGAACACCGCACCGATATACGCGAAGCCAGAACCGCAGTGAATTTGTATAAAAACTTGGTAATGGAAAAGTTACAAAACCCAAGCGCTACGTTAATGATCAAAGGCAAACCCATTGATGTTGAATATTCATTAGAGGACTTAGGTAAATCATTAGGTCACTTTATGAAAGCAGCCAATACCGCATTCCAATTAGAGCGCCAAGCACACGATCTTGATGTGGTAAAAGAGGGTGATGGTCTACAAGAATTCAGCTATAGCGTAGAGTAATGCAGAAAAAAAAAGCGATTAAGTACAAACGTACACCTACCGCAATCGCCGTTTTTGACTGCATGAATGACTTTCAAGCCATACGTGGTCCAGTGGGTTCAGGTAAGTCAGTACAATGCTTGCAAAAGTTAATGTATATCAGTTGTGTTATACAACAACCAGATAAAAACAATATCCGTAAAACGCGCCATGCCATAGTACGTAATAGTTATCGGCAACTTAAATCAACAACTATTAAAACTTTTCAAGATTGGTTTCCGTCATCATTAGCACCAATCACAGGTGATTCACCTATCACCGCAAAAATGCACTTTAAATTACCCGATGGCACAACGGTACAAGCGGAGTGGATGTTCTTTAGTTTAGATAGGCCCGATCATATAGATAACCTAATGAGTTTAGAACTTACAACGGTCTATTTTAATGAAGCACAATTTATGCCTTATCCGATTATTGAGGCAGGGTTTCAGCGTACAGGGCGTTATCCATCTGTAAAAGATGGTACACCGGCAACTTGGTCAGGTGTGATAATGGATACCAATAGTCCAGCACCGGATCATTGGTGGTACAAGGTAGAGCAAACAATAAAACCTAAAGAGTGGACTCACTTTGTGCAACCGCCCGCACTAATAGATATAACCAATATCAAACCCCAGCAATATACCAGCTGGATGAAAAAATGCGTTGCTAACAAAGCCCTACACAAGCGCGTATTAAAACGCTTATTTATTGCCAATGAACATGCCGAAAATGTAGAAAACATCAAAGGCAAATTTCAGTATTACTTTAAGCAAATCACTGAGGCCAGCGACATAAACACCGTTCGCGCCAATATATTAAACGAATACGCCATTGTTAGAGCAGGTAAGCCAGTGTACGAAAATTCATTTAGCCAAGAGTTTCATATCTCAAAAGATAAACTCATACCGGTTAAAAATAGGCCCATCTATGCGGGCCTCGATGGTAAACGTAACCCTGCATTTATTATTGCACAAGAAATGCCTAACGGTCAGTTACGAATTTTAAAAGAGATCATAGGCGAAAATATTGGTATTAGAAAATACCTAAAAGAGATTGCCATACCCATATTGCGTGAAATGGGCATTAAGCCAGGTCAAATACAAGGCTGGATAGATCCATCTGGTATTGCCAGAGATTCAACCGAAGATACCGACCTCGATATACTAACCGAGCATGGTTTTACCAACTTTGAACTAGCGCCAGATAAGTCGAACAACATCAAATTGCGACTTGAGTCTGTACGCTACTATCTAGGTAATATGGTGGGACATGGACAGCCCATGATGTTACTCAACGCCGAGGGTGTGCCGGTATTATCAAAAGGTTTTATCACAGGTTACACATACAAACGCTTAAATGTAGCGGGTGATGAACGCTATAAAGAAACACCAGATAAAGATAAACACTCACATCCACATGATGCCTTACAGTATTTATGCCAAGGCTTGCGGGGTGAGCCAGAACAAACCGAAAACTTACCAGGCAGTTATGCCGACTATACAACCAATTCAACAACCGGCTACTAAGTTAAAACAGGGTATAACATGTCATCAAGAATGAAGATAAAACTTGCAGTACAAAAACAATACCCACAGTGGCAAGATGCAGAGTATGACGAGCTAACAAAGTTAGACTTTTTTGCCCAACATCTCGAAACGCTACTAGCAGATCAAATAGCAGCAAGGTCGATAATAGACCAAAGATTCATAGAAGATTTACAGCGCTTTAATGGCACATATACCGATGCAGAACTCAAAGGTATGAATGGTCGCTCAAAAGTATATATGAATCACTTACGCCAAAAATGTAATGCCGGTGAAGCACAAATATCAGAAACAGCCATTCCAAGCTCAGGCAAAGCGTGGGGCATATCAGCTACACCGATCCCTGATTTAGATAAAGCCATGCAGTCAGATAAAAAAGTAGCCATTGATGGTCAGCCGTTAGAATTTGCAAATGAGCAAGGCGAACCAGAACAAGTCACTGAAAAAGACTTAGCATCAAGAGAGCAACAACAAGCCAAAGAAAAAGCCTCAGAAATGGAAAAGTTGATTGACGATCAACTTATCGAATGTAAAGCAGAATCACAGTTTCGCAAAGTAATACAAGACGGTACACGCTTAGGCACAGGCATAGTGCGCTCGCCGATTAAAATAGATGTACCACAATATAAATTCGACCAAAGCACAGATAACAAATGGCAAAAGCAACGTGTTATTAAACATACATTAGGGCTACGCCAAGTACGGCCTTGGGACTTTTATCCCGATATGACAGCCGCAACAGTCGAAGATTCACGATTCTTTTTTGAGCGCGACTATACCACCAAAGCAGAATTACAACGCTGGGCAAACGATAGCGAAAATCCATTAATACAAGCCAGTACCCGCAGGTTATTAAGCCTTAATAAAGATGGTAATAAAACCCAGCACAATACTGAAATGCTCGACAATATACGCGCATTAGCTGGTATGCAAACATCAAGTGATGATGATAGATACGAAATATGGACGTTTATCGGTCAAGTACCCGATGCCGTAAAAGACGAGTTTTTAGCAGCCAGTGGTGCAGATGATCACCAACAAGAAATAGACGAGCTAAAACAAACGCCCGATGTAGAAGTCACCTATTGTGGCGGCATTGTACTTAACATAGAGCCCTTATTATTTGACCGTGAACAAGTACAGCCATATCAAGCTTGGAATTGGGAAGAAGATGATACCTGTATCTTTGGCAAAGGTGTGCTGCATTTAGGCGGTCATGCACAAGATGTATATAACACCGCATGGCGCATGATGTTAGATAACAGCGCAATTGCTGGTATTCCAATGCTAGGTGTGAAAGAGGGCGTAGTTGAACCATTTAACGGCAAGTTTGAAATAAAAGCCGGTAAAGTGTGGAAAATCAAAAAGCTTAATACTTCAATCAAAGAGGCATTTGAAACCTTTAATATAGAGTCACGCCAAAACGAAAACGCCAATGTCATAGCCCTAGCCAAAGGCGCAATGGACGAGCTAACCGGTGTGCCTATGTTGCAACAAGGCGAACAAGGGCCAGCTTCACAAACATTAGGCGGTATGTCTATGTTAATGAATGCGGCTAATACAGTGCGCCGTAATCAGGTGATGGATTGGGATCACAATATGATAAAGCCCATTATCACAGGCTTTTATCATTACAACATGGCAGAGCATGACGATGATAATGTAAAAGGCGATTACAACGTAGATGCCAAAGGCGTATCAGCGTTATTAGTGCGTGAAGTGCAAAGCCAAAACATTATTAACATGTTGAATATGGCCTCAACTAATCCAGCCTTAATGCCAGTAGTACAAATAAAGGCAGTTCAATGGTTACGCGAATGGTGTCAAATCAATGCAATGGACGACCGCCTAATTCCAACGGATGACGAAATAGCACAATTACAACAGTCGCAACAACCACCAGAAGAAGAACAAGGCGAGGGCCAAGAACAAGGCCAAGATACAGAGCTACAAGCCAAAGCCGAGTTATTAAAACTTGAATACGGCTTAAAAAATCAGTTAGCTGAAAAAGAGCAAATCAATAAACGTGAAATTGAACTCATAAAGCAGCAAACCGAATTAAGCAAACAACAAGCAAATGGTCAAATAGAACAAACTAAATTTGAGCAACGTATGCAAGAGTTAAAAACCAAGCTTGAGCATGAAGCTAATTTAAAGCTCAATCTCGAAACCGTGCAAACCAATCGTTTTAATGCCGAACTTGCTTTAAAACAAACTCAGGGTGAAAGAGCCAATATTGGCTTGGAGTCAGCTTAATGAATATCAGTAAAAAAACGCTTATCAAGTACATAGCATCTGAACAAGCAACTCTCGCCAAAAACATTTTAGAAACCAATGTAGAACAGCGTGATACAGATGTTATGCGCGGGCAACATCTCGCACTAGAAGAACTTAAAAACAAACTTGATGCGTTAGAACGCCAAGCTTCAACTTATTAAATTCAAACCGAGTTTAATGTAATAAACAATTTCCCTGGGCCTAACAACTAAGTTGTTACGCCTTTTTTAGCCGCCTTGGTGCTTTGCACTTAGGCGGTTTTTTTATGCCCGCGCAAAAGTTTGCCCGCGCTTAATACAAGTAACACAAGGTAAAAATCAATGACCCATCCAGTAACCGATCATGATCACTCTCATTCTCAAGCAGCAGGTTTAGATCCGCAAAGTGGCTCAGAACCAACGCTTGAACAAATGTATGACGCTGAATACAGCTTAGATGATTCCGCAACACTTGATACTGATTTGCAAACAGACTCAAGCGCCGAATTAACAAGTGATAACCAGCACAGTGAACAAATCGGCTTAGGTAACGACACCGATACACTTGCCGATGATACGCACAGCGCCGTACACGCTGAGCAATCAACTGCAACAACTGACTGGCAGCAACAAGCGCAGGAATGGCAACATAAATTCCAGTCGTCACAAGGGCGAGTAAGTGCCTTACAAACCAAAGTGACCAAGTTAGAGCAAAGTGCGCCACAAGCTTATGTGCCGCCAACGCAAAGTGAAGAAACCAAAGAACTTCTGGAAGAAATGTCTGAGTTAGACAGCATAGTGACTTCACAAAATGAAGCATTAAGAGGCCAGCACGAAACCAGCTTAAACATACACAATCAGCTAACCGAAGATGCTCACTATCAATTGGAGCAAGAGCAAGCAAATCAGCAATCGTTATTCAAAAACACCATAGGCAGTGTGCATGATGATTTTGAAACCACATGGAATAGTCCTGAGTTTGTGAGCTACTACCAAGGATTAGATCAGTATGAAAAGCAACGTGCTATGTCAACCAATCCCGCAGATGTCATTCAGACATTAAACAACTTCAAGGCACAAACCGCCGCCCCTAAACCACAAACCCGAAAGCCAGCAGGAAAGCCCAGTTCAACAGGTGCTTATCCTGCACAGGCGCAAGAGGGTGAATTTGATTTAGCAGCGGCAATGGATAACGAATACAACTAATTTTTAGGAGAGTGCCATGCCAGCACCAACAATTAATAAATACGGTCAAATTGACCAGAAAGTCGGTTTTCAAGCAGAAAAAACATACCTTAAACATGCCATGAACAAAGAAGTATTGGGCAAGTTTGGAGTGCCAGCGTTTTTATCTAAAAAATCAGGTAATCAAATTAAATGGCAGCGTAAAAAGTCATTACCAGCCATTCGTGTAGGTTTAGTCGAGGGCCAAGCACCTAGCGGCACAGTGTTCCAATACGAAGAAGTTGTGGCAAATATCAAACAGTTCGGTGCGTGGATGCCTATTACTGACCAAGTAGTAGACTTGCATGAAAACAATGTCACAAAAGACATGATCGAATCGCAAGGTGAGCAAGCCGGTATTACCGCAGAAATGGTAATGTGGGATGTGATCACTAATGGTACTTCTGTCACGTATGCCGGTGGTAAAACCCAGCGTGTAGATGTGGTTGATACCTTAGATGCCTCTATGATCCGCCATGCACAAAAAATGTTACGCCGCATGAAAGGCACTAAGTTTACTCAAGTTGCAAAATCAACACCGTCATACGGTACTAAATCAGTTGAAGCGGCATATATCGCAGTATGTCATACCGATTGTGAAGATTTATTACGTGCCTTACCTGGCTTTAAATTGGTTGCCGATTATGGCACAGGCAAAACAGTGTGTGATGACGAGTTTGGTCAGTTTGAACAAACACGTATAGTCACTTCACCTGAGTTTGATGCCATTTTAGATGCCGGTGGTGTCACAGGTTCAACGGGCATGGAATCAAATGGGGGTGCAAATGTAAACATCTATCAAATGATTGTTTTGGCTAAAGAAGCGTTTGGTCACATTGCAGTACGTGGCGAAAAAGCACCATTAGGCGGGCCAATTAAACCCATTGTACGCCAACCTGGTAATGCAACGCCGGGTGATGAGCTAGGTCAAACAGGCTCTATTGCATGGAAAATGTATTTCAATGCAAAAATCTTGAATGATACTTGGTTAGAGCGTTTAGAATTCGCAGTGCCAGCTTAGTTAAGCATTCACTAAATCAATAAAAATATAACCCTGCCAATGTGCAGGGTTTTTTTATGGGAAAATAAAATGTCACAATTTCAAAATGCACAAGCAATCGCAAAAGAAAAAACAAAAGCCCCGTTATTTAAAGAATTACAAGAAGTGTATGGTATAGCTTTACCAGAACGTACAACACTCGATGAATTAAAAATAAAACTTGCTGAGCAGTTAGGTATTCCCGTTTCTGATGTATCAAAATCAATTGTGGAATCAGGCGGCGATTCACTCATTAAAGCTGATAGCCAAAGTGATGCTGTAGAAACACAAAAAGAGCAGCCAATCGGTTATATTTGTATTATTCCTAAAGGTTCAGACGTTGAGGGTCAATCAGATGTAAATGCCCGCAATGGTAAACATGGCTCTTGGTCAGTAAAACGAGATACACGAGTCGGTTTACCTATGGCTGCAATTCATGCCATTGAAGCACCTAAAATAATAGAGCGTAAAAAAGACGAGCAAGGTAATTTAACACACGAAATTACTAGAACGCCTCGCTTTCAGATCAGCCGATTAGTGCCTATTTATGAACACCAAAAAAATAGAATTGGTACAGAATTTAGTGAAAGAGAATTAGCAGAGTTAAATAACTAATGATCACCGGTAACTTCTTAGAACTGTGTCAGCTAACATTAGCTAAAGCGCAGTTCTCCGGTACTGGCCCAGGCTCAGTGTTAAACCAGACCGGTGAAGCAAAACAAGTAGTAGAGTCAGTGCAAGCAGCATGGTTAGCCATTCAAGATGAAGAAAATCATTGGGCATTTTTAAGTGACGAGCAACAAAGCCTAACTGTGATTGGGCGTAAAAATTACATGCCCGCCGATTTAAATGCACCAGAACTTAAAGGCATAGATAAACTCTTTTGTGAGCAAACCCCACTCACATATTTATCGCCAGCAGAATTTAAAGACCGCTTTAGATTTGGCACAGAGCAAGGCCAGCCGCGCTATGTTACTCAAGATTTAATCGGCGGTATTAGCAAAATCGTGTTATATCCGATCCCCGACAAGGCGTATAACCTGCATTTAGAATACAAAAAAAAGCCCCAGTTTTTTATCAACAATGAAGATATACCCAACATCGACCTACGCCACCGCTGGGCCATAGTCTACCTAGCCGCCCTTGATTTAGCACAACAACAAGAAGATGGCGGCTTGCATCAACAAATGACACAAAAGTATGCAGAGGCATTGCAAAACATGCACTCGCAATACCTGCCAACGTGGGACTTTGCCCATTTATAAAAAGTATAAAAAGGGGTCGGAGTCAATTAAATCACTCGCCCTTAATATTCTGTTAGGAAAGTCATGCAGCCCATAAAAATGAATAAACGCCAAGCCCATACCGTGCGCTTGCAAGGTGGTTTAAATCAAGTTGCAACTAGCCTTGAAATGCCAGATGGCAATTGTGTGCAACTGCAAAACTACGAAATAAATCAACTGGGTGATTACCAATCAATAACAGGTTATGAGCGATTTGACGGTCAATCCTCGCCCGCAGCAGCCAAACCACCTAACCCACCTTATGACAATGATGAAACCGAATTAGCCGATTTAATAACAGAACGCGAACGATTAAGAGCGTTAATTCAACCTGTGCCTGGTAGTGGCAAAGTTTTGGGTATATTCATGTTAGTGGGCGTGGTATATGCCATACGTAATAGCACGTTAGGGCTGCAAGCTAATTTGTATCGCAGTACAGCAAGTGGTTGGCAGTTAGTGACAACGCCCACATTAAAACCTGATGGTGAATATAAATTTAAAGCTATGCGTTGGGTAAGTCGTGGTCGTGTATCCGAAATCATTGGCGTAGATGGTCAAAACAAAGCCTTTATATTTGATGGCGCAACATTCACACAAATCACAAATGCCGGTATGGGTGAAAACGATACGCCTATTGCAGTTGAAGTATTGCCAAGTGAACTCGTATTGATGGCCTATCCTAACGGCTCATTACAATATACACCAAGCCTTGATTGGAGCGCTTTAGCCGGTCAAGGTGAAATGGCGGTAGCCAGTGACATACTCGAAATAGATGCACAGCCAAACGATGTAACGGCAATCTTTTGTAGAAACCGGACATATTTATTATA
>Ga0105353_1001472_pt1 | contig 11628 bp, 1 predicted proteins | sample EN1Hudsemesocosm_2_FD_83657 | JGI IMG/M metagenome (GOLD analysis project Ga0105353, IMG submission 83657) | Methane-oxidizing microbial communities from mesocosms in the Hudson Canyon - EN10B Hudson Canyon | ecosystem: Environmental > Aquatic > Marine > Cold seeps | place: Hudson Canyon...
CGATCTTTTTTCCTTTTAAATCTTCCGGCTTCCTTACTGGTGTTTTACTCATTAACGTTAAAGGTTTCATCGGGAAAATATGCCCTAAATGCACGCCGCGCTTTTCAAATTCAGGTGATAAATATTTAGGTGCTAACTCCGTAATAATTTTAGCTGTTAGGTAAGGGTTATCTGGCGCAACCGTACTCACACTAAACGCTTGCGTTAGTTCAAACCCTTTCGATTCATACAATGAGTAACACGTTCCCTCATCAGCAATACCAGCTCGAATCGCTTTAACGCCGCCTTTAACACCATAAAGAGTGCCACCACCATATTGCTTAATAGTTATCCCCTTATCCGTTGCGATATTTAACCAATCAAAACCTTTTTGCCAAACAGCTGGCAATAATGAAACCGGTGGCGCAGGGTGAGCAAACTTCCACTGCACTGACTCACCTTGATATGGGTATTGAATATGGGAATCTGAAAACGAATTATCGATCAGTACGGTAGGGCTAAGTGCTTCGGCTTGTACTGCAACAGATAAGCATAATAATGAGATAATAAGTAAGTTTTTAGTATTTTTCATGATGGAGCCATTAATCTAATTTTGTACAACATGGTATTTATTTAATAACCGATGAATATAATCTAAATAAACTAACACAGAATACTGGTCGATAATGAATCACTCTGCAAGAGCTGTCTGAAAAACTGAGCACAGCACCTCAATTTTTCGACCCTAAACCATAATCCAAAATAATGCCTATAAGTCCTCGCTCCAAAGTGTAAAATAAAACGTCGCACCCTTGCCTACTTCAGCCTCTGCCCAAATTTTTCCATAATGTTTATTAATAATCCGCTTTACCGTGTCCAAACCAACCCCTGTTCCCGGAAACTCATGTTCTAAATGCAATCGTTTAAAAGTGATAAAGAGGTTATTCGCATGTTTCATATCAAAACCAGCGCCATTATCTTTTACAAAATAAACCGTCTTACCGTCCATCCGCTTAACACCAAACTCGACTTCGGCCTGATCCACTTTTGAGGAATATTTCCATGCATTATTCAGCAGGTTTTCCATCAAAGAGTTGAACATGCGCTCATCACCCGGCACCACAATCAACTCTGCACACTTAAACAGCACCGGCTTAGCTGATTTATTGAGACGCAATTTTTCTTTATTCTGTAGACCTGCAATTAATTGAGCCATTTCAACTAGGTTAACCGGTTTTAAATCAATTTCGGCACTTTGTACACGTGACAACTCTAATAGCCCGCTAATTAGCTCAGTCATTTTATTGGAACTGTCGATTATTCTATTCAATAAATTGATGCCCGACTGATCTAAAGTTTCAGTATAATCCTCCAACAATATTTCACTAAAACCTTTAATACTACGCAAAGGTGCTCGTAAGTCATGCGATACAGCGTAACTAAAAGAAGCCAATTCGTCATTAATTGCTTGCAAGTCAAAATTTGATGCTTCCAAATCCTGAGTACGTGAAACAACCTTTTTTTCTAAGGTTTTATTCAGGCGTTCTGATTTGCCAAACAAACGTGCATTTTCAAATGAAATGGTCGACTGTGAAAGTAACATTTCAATAATACGTAGATGGTATTCAGTGAAATTAAGATGATAAGAACAACAATCTACATAGAGCACACCAATCGTTTTATCTCGAGAGATAACCGGCATACAAAGTATCGCTTTTGGCTGATTAGATTGAAAATATGGATCTGTTTGTATGAAATGCTTATCCTGCTCCGCCACATCATCCTGCTGCGCTAAGTTAAACGTCGCACCACTTTGAAAAACATAATTAACCACAGCAATAGACATGTCCCTACATTCAAGCAATTTTTTCGAGTTTGTGATTTCATCACGGCCCGTTATTCGCGCTTCAACAACTTTACCATGGCGAGCATTCATCACCAGAGCAACCGTTTCGGCCTTGGTAATTTGAAGCACCAAACGTAAACTTTTGAGCATAAGTTGACGCAGATCCAACTCGCTCGAAATTTGTTGTGCTGCCCGCATAATCGTATCAAACCGTTTGCCGGTTAATTTATCCGACAGGGGAACTGATCTTGATGTTGAACTCGAATGTGCGTTAAGGCTATCACTATATTCACTTACACTGCTATTACGAGAAGCCTTTACCAATGCGTCTTCATTGGCAAATAAAACCTGTTCACCCACGAATAAATCTACATATTTTTGCTGAAGCATCGTATATCTTAGCTCACACCCCCATTGTTGGTAGGCATACACTGCTTGTTTCACATAGCGTTTAGCCGCTGCTTCAAAATCGTGTACTAACCAGTAGTCTGCACACCTCTCATAGGCAAACGCTTGATATTGGAGGTACCCCCCCTGCTTTGTACTAGCAATTGCTTGATCATATAACGACAAAACCAATACCATATCTGCAGCGGTGGCCCGATTTTGCTCGGCTTTTAACAGCAATAGCTTATGCTCAAAGTTTTCTGGACAAAGCGTCGTTAACGTTTCAAGCTCTTCGATAGAACGACTAATATAAACATAAAGCTCTTCCTGCTCTTTTTCGGAGGCTAGTGGATATTTTTGACACGCTAACAAAGCTGCCAAAAATCGATGCTCCAAAGGCGTAATAAAACCGCTCATTAATTCTAATGAGGGCTCTGCCTCTTTCACTGCCTGCCAAGCCGACTCAAGCTGACCACTCCAAAAGAACCATTGTATTTGAAGGTGCCCAATAAAAGATTTTAAAATGCAAGATTGAATCAGCACCCATTCTACAGGAGGAAAGTTATTTTTTTCAAAAGGGTTCGGGGGCTGTTTATTTTTTCGATGAGGGGCCATTAAGCCTTCAAGCAAATAAGTGTAATAATGCCCGCCTGATATCGAAATCTGATATTTGCTCATGATTCCTTTCAGTTGGCTTAAGCGTTGTGATAGTTTTTCAAACGGAAGCCCCATGACAAAATAATTAACAATTGAATTACTGAAACCGGCAAAAATACCGCCAAAGATTTCACCTCTTTCAAAGCCCAGTTCATGAGATGTTTGTTGGAATTTGATCGCCTCGGCAAAAGGGGATGTATAAAACCACTGCATGGCACCAATGCCATTATAAAACACTGGTAAATCCGTGCTATCTGAATGTTTTTGCACTAAATTAACAGCTGTTTGTGAAAAAAAACCGGCCTCTTTATAGTATTTTTGCTTAGCCAGCAAAATACTGTAAATACCCAAAATAGTCACCGTTTGCCTCCCTGTACCACAGGTCAATAACATAGTCATCGCGCGATAATTCGTATATCGAAGCAAAGCAGTCAAGCCTGCAACCTGGCTATAACCTGACAACCTCACCAAGAGTAGACACTCTAGTTGAAGCAGTTCTGACTCAGGCTCTTTCAGCGTCAAGAGTACTTTAGGTAAATCAACCTTTTTAAAAATTTCTGCCAAGGTTTGCTCTTCTTTATCGGCCCATTTATCATCAATTTGTTCAATAACAGGAATATTTGAACCACAATAACGAAGCCCTTCTAAGCCACGATCAATCGCCCATGGTAACTGCTTACTTAAGTTATACGTTAATTGTAAGCGGCATATATTCGCCTTCTCAAATGCACTTTTTGCATGCTGTAATACCGTTTCAGCTAACTGATTTCCTAGGTCTATATGCGTATTCAAATATTCACATTCAATACGTACAAAGTGAAGTTTGTAGCTGAGTGAGTATTGTACTCGCCAGAATTCATCCGGCAGAAGCTTCACCCCTTTTATGGCATATCTTGCAGCGACATCCCACACACCTGCAAACTTTGCACGCTCTGCCGCCTGTAGGTTCATTGAAGCCAGTTGAATACGTTCATCTTTTTCTGTGATTAATGCAACCGCACGATTTAACTGTTCAACCACTGAAAACAAGGTAGCTGATGATATTTCCCGACCTGATTCATGCGAAGTTTTTAGCATTTCAGCCCGTAACAAGCGCCCTATTTGTAAGTGCGCTGCCTTTCGTTTGTCGTCTTGCAAGGAATGATAGGCGGCTTCCAACATACGGTCATGAAGGAACTTACAATGCGGTGATACCGCATGCTCAAGCATACGACTGGGATAAGACGTCATTGCTCTTCGACTTGTTTCGTAGGGCTTTGCTCCATTTGACATGGTTCCAGCCGAATTAACTTCGCCTGACACAGACCCTTCAGACACGATGTCATTTGACATCGTTTCATCAACACCTATTTGCCAGGCACCGCCATCCTGAAGTATTAACCCCTCAGCAATTGCGGGCCAAACTTGTCGAGTGACATCCTCAATGGTTGCAGGCTGAATAACCGTTAACATTTCAAGGTCAAATCGACTCCCGACACACGCTGCTAACTTCATAATTTGTTGTGTTTGTTCTGGAAGTTTCCGCATTTTTTCAAGCATCAACTCAACAACATTATCCGTAATACCCTGTTCATTAATTGTTCGAACACTCCAAATCCAGCGATGATGCGTCAAGTCAAAACTCAATAAGCCCTCATGGTAAAGCGTTTTCAAAAATTCATTAATAAAGAAGGGGTTACCGCCAGTTTTAAGCTGTACCAATTCGGCTAATGATTGCAGCTCTTGCTCAGGTCGATGCAAGGAATCTTTCAATAATTGCGCTATGTTTTTTAAACTTAAAGACTCTAACGTCAGCGATGTCACTCGTTCACTTTCTCGTTGACTAATCGCTAAAATCGTTTGTATCGCGGGATGGTTTTCATCTACCTCATTATCCCGATATGCTGCAATCACTAAGATACGATCACAAGCACCTTCCAATAACATCGGCAATAAATTCAAGGTACCCCGGTCAGCCCACTGAAGGTCATCAATGAATAATACAAGTGGCTGGTATTGGCTAATTAGCTGAATAAACTTTTGAAAAACGATATTAAAACGATTTAAATTTTCTTGCGCCTCTAATGCTGGAACCTCAGGCAACACACCTAATAATGGTATAAATTCCGGCATAAAATCGCACATTACCCTAGCATTTTCACCGAGTGAATCATTGATTTTTGAACGCATACTGAGCAAATCGTTATCACCCAATGAAAGCGCATGAAACAACCAGGTTTTTAGAGCTTGTTTTAATGCCGAATAAGGTGTTGTACGCTGAAACTGATCAAACTTACCTGAAATAAATAAGCCTCGATATGCTGCAATAGATTGATGTACCTCGTGAACAAGTGCTGATTTCCCGACACCTGAATAACCGCATACAGTAAGTAATTGGGCACGCCCTGTACTCGCCCGTTCAAAGCAGTCGACCATTGCTTTCACTTCATGTTCACGGCCATAGAGTTTTTGAGGTATTTGAAAATGACTTGATATATCATCTTTACCTAAAGGAAATTCGATCATTGCATGCTGCGTTTTGAACATCAGCAAGCATTTTTCTAAATCCTTTTTTAATCCCAAAGCGCTTTGGTAGCGCTGTTCAGCCGCCTTACTTAACAGCTTATTGATAATGTTTGACAACATGAGCGGTAAATCATTTCGCAACATTGTTAATGGTGTAGGCACCTTAGCAATATGGGCATACACGAGTCCTAGCGCATCGTCGCCCGTAAAAGGTTGCTGCCCACTTAGCAACTCATATAATGTTACCCCTAATGAGTAAAAATCACTCCGGTAGTCTACAGCACGATTCATACGACCCGTTTGTTCGGGCGATATATAAGCTAAAACACCTTCAAGTTGTTCTGGCGGTGCTAAATTGGCTTGCTCACGACTCAGTAAAGAAGCTAAGCCGAAATCATTAATCTGTACAAGACCGGTATTTACATTTATAAGAAGGTTACCAGGATGGAGATCCTTATGAATTACTTCGGCCTGATGCACCACACTCAAGGCATCTGCTAGCTGAATCGCTATATTCAGTAGCGTTTCAATGGGTAGCTGTTTTTTTCCAAACTGTTGCACGTATTTTCGTAAGTCAATTGACTGCATATCCTCTAAAACAATCACAGGTAAGCCATCTTGTTCTAGGTAATCTAATGCTTTAACAATGTTTGGATGCTGAAATGTTTCGAGTAAGTCATATGAAAGTAAAAAACTTTGACGCTGGCGAGAGCTAGGAAAACTTGTGGTAAATGATTTAATAATAACGGGGCGATGATCTTCGTTACGAATCGCTCGTTGTATTTTGGTACGCGCATTCGTAAAGATCACCTCTTTAAGCGTATAACCCGGTAGTTCGTAACTCAATTTCTACTCCGTTGTTTTTTAAAGCGTGTCATAACGTAAAATAAAAGACTGCGCCTTTGCCCTTTTCAGCCTCAGCCCAAATTTCACCTTTGTGCCTATTGATAATCCGCTTTACCGTAGCAAGGCCAACCCCTGTACCTGAAAATTCTTTTTCAGTGTGCATTCGCTGAAAAGTTCCAAACAACATCTCGGCTTTTTCCATGTCAAAACCTGCGCCATTATCTTTTACAAAATAAACATTTTTTCCTTGTTGTTTTTCATGGCCAAACTCTACCTTTGCATGTTCTTTTTTTGCAGAATATTTCCAAGCATTATTAAGAAGATTGACCATCACTGAGGACAGCATTCTTTCATCCCCCTGCACCTGAATATTGGGCTCACAGATAAATTCAACGCTCCGCTCAACATTATTTTCATTCAACTCATTTACAATATCTCCTGCCATATCACTTAAGTTAACCAGATTTAGCTCAATATCCTGCCCCTGAACGCGTGATAATTCAAGCAGGCCATTAATCAGATCTCCCATTTTACTGGAGCCCACTTTAATACGTTGTAGCAAACGCAAGCCCATACTATCTAGAGTATCTGAATATTCTGCTAACAATATTTGACTAAAGCCCTTCATGGTACGAAGGGGCGAACGTAAATCATGAGATACGGAATAACTAAAGGCGTTTAGCTCGTCATTCGCTAATTGAAGCGCTTCATTACTTTTGCTAAGCGCATCGGTACGCTCAATCACTTGCTGCTCCAAACCTTGGGTCAACAGGTTCACCTCTTCAAATAACCTTGCATTTTCAATCGAAATAGCGGCTTGAGACAATAACATTTTAATAATTGCTAATCGGCTTTTAGTAAATGCTTTAGATGTCAGTTTGTTTTCAAGGTACAAAACACCCATTTTTTTTTCACGATAGTCTACCGGTACACACAAAATTGATTGCGGCGACTGTCGCTTAAGGTAAGGCTCATTTTCAAAATTTGAATTGTTCGGCATGTCCTCAATATTTACCACCTCATCGGCACGCAATGCATAGCTAATAATACTACGAGGCAGGTCTAAACATTTATCCAGCATTTCAGCTACGTTTTGATCTGACTGAGGCGGCTCTACCTGCCCCCCTTCCTGAGCTGAGACTCGCGCCTGTACACATGGCCCTTTTGAGGTATTTAAAATGAGTGCGGCTGTTTGCGCGCCAGCACTTTCAGTCAAAACCCCCATAATTTTTTGTACTAAGGCTGCTAACTTAAGCTCGCTAGAAATTATCTGCGATGATTTCATGACAGACTCAAAATCCAAACCGCTTTCATCGCCAATTTGGCTGCCTATTGTTATATTAGACATCACATCGGACGAGAGAGAAGCATTTAATGCCGTACTAACACTCCCTCCAGTGCTCGATAGTTTACTTTCACTCTCATCACCAATAGTTTCTACAAATGACAGTAGATGCGCATAATTTTTCTGTAAGTAAAGAATGCGAGCATTACAACCCCAACGTTGATATAAAAATACGGCTTCATCCAAATAAGCCGTCGCAGCATCGTCCAAACCCTGACGATTCAAATATAAGGCTAATAATTCATTTGCTAGCGCCTGATATTGTATAAAGCCATTATCTTTCGCTGATGCAATAGCATTTTTATAATGAGTAGTTACATTCGCCATGGGTAATTTTTGAAACTGCCCCTGTTCGGCTAACAACAGTTGATATTTATGGTCAAAATTTTCAGGACAAAATTCTGCAAGATTTTTAAGTTCTTCAAGACAAAACGCTCGATCATCCTCTACCCACGTTGTGTCTTCTCTCAATAAAGTTGCACTCTCGAAAAAGGGGCTTTCACAAGCAAAAAGCAACATGCCATATTGAAGCAAATGATCCATATAAAAACAAAATCGCGCGCTTTTGTTTAAACCATTATGCGCTTCGTGCGCTAATCCAAGCGATTTTTCGGTATCGCCATACCAAAAGGCAAGCTCAGAACTAAAATGCAGCAAAATAAATTCATGCAAACTGCCTTTAACTTTTTTAAGCTGCTCTGGTGAATACATACTTTCAAAGGATTTCGCCGCCTGTTGACTAGGAGTCGCTAATGCCTTGACTAAAGTAAATATATTCGCGCCGTGAGGTGCAAACACTTTTTTTCTATTACTCACACGGTTAATTTCAACAACCTGCGATAATATTGAAGAGAGCGCCTGGCCAGAGGAATAGTTTAAGAACAAAGTATTGGTTAGGCTAATCACGCCACGCGCAATATCCCCGCTCTCCAAGCCAATTTCATACCCCTTTTGGTGCTGTTTACTTGAATACGCATAAGTATCGTTCATTGGTAGCACTAGACCTGCTAGTATATTATAACTATTCGCTAGCTCTCGAGCATGAGGATAATATTCAAGCAACCTGACCGCTTGCTCTGCCACAATAGCGCTACGTGAATATTCTCGACTTTGCACTAATAATACAGAAAACCAAGATAACTGACTCCCCGCTAGATCTGACTTACCCGCAGTTAATACTAAGTTAAGTCCACGGAGTACACTCAAGTGCGTCAAAGTAGAGTTACCTAACATAAACGCACAGGCAGTTAACGTTGACAGAATTTCAATCCCGATTAACTTACGCGGGTCATTCATTTCTGGCAGTTGTTCAATTTGGTCAATAGGCGTTCGTGTAACAAGTTGATCAAATAATGCCTGCTCTTTAATCAGCAATGCATCGTTAACAATTCGTTCTTTATAGATACTCTTTTTTTTATCAGAATTTACATCAGTATTTTCACTTGCATCGACACCTTCATCATTAGCACCTCCAAATAAAGGCATACCTAACGACACTAAACCCTGAATACCAAACTCGATGCCCGCATGCCATAATCCTCGCCCACTATGTTCTACCAAGCGCGTGGCATAAATTTCAGCTTTTAATGTATCTTCGTGACAATAGGTGAGCAGTTCACTATAAAGCTTATCTGATGCTTCTGGTTGGCCACATAAATACTCTCCCTCAGCTTTCAATTGCAACAAGCTAAACGTGAGCTGATAACAGGCCTGCCAACGATTATCTGGCAGGAGCGCTATACCCACACTCGCATATTGCACGACCGCATCCCAAGCGCTACTTGATTTTGCCAAGTTAGCCGCTTGTTGATTCAACTCGGCTAAAAATAACTGCTCTGCACCATCCGTTATCAAACTTTGCCCACGGTTTAACTGCTCGACAATCGAGAATAATGACGTTGCTTGGCTTTCATGTATCGCCGTCTGTTCGTACATATATCGGTTACGCAATAAGCGACCAATTCTAAGGTGCGTCTGCTGCTGTTCAGAAGCGCTCATTGACTGATATGCCGCTTGTAACATGCGATCGTGCAGAAATTTAAACTGTGCAATAGATGAGCGGATAATGGTGTTCAATGAACACTCTTTTTTAGCCGTATCAGGGCGTGTGCATTCCTCTAACATTCGATCTTGGAGTACCAGCCCTTCCTGAATGGCAGGCCACAAAATACGCGTAATGTTATCTTCTGTTTGTTCAGCCACAACGGATAAAAATTCAATATCAAAGCGGCTTCCAATGCAGGATGCAAGTTGCAGCATTTGCTGAGAATCAAGTGGTAGTTGTTGCATTTTTCTCAACATTAACTCAACAACATTATCCGTAATACCTTTTGCAACGATTGCATCGGTATCCCACTGCCAACTTTGCTTGGACAAATCAAAATTTAGCAAGCTTTCACTATAAAGCGTTTTTAAAAATTCATTTATAAAAAAGGGGTTACCACCTGTTTTTTGGTGAACCACCTCAACCAATGACTGCGCGCGTGCAGCCGAACAATGCAAACTATCGGTTATCAATTGCTCGGTGTCAGCAAGGTTTAATGGCGCTAAATCTAGCGTCGTAATACTGCCTGGCTTAAATTCACGAATCTGGCTTAGCGCCTGCATAGCTGGGTGAGTTTCATCGACCTCGTTATCACGATAGGCAACAATCACGAATAATGCGCAATCTGCTTCTCTCATCAGTAAAGACAATAGATTTAAGCTACTGCGGTCAGCCCATTGCAAGTCATCAATAAAAATAACTAGAGGCCCCTCCCCCGCGACAAAGGTAACCAGCTTCAGTAGTACAAGGTTTAAACGATTTTGTGCTTCATCAGCACCTAATACAGGCACGTCCGGTAATTCACCGAACAGAGGCTTAAATTCAACCATAACGTCTATCAATACCCGCGAGTTTACCCCCAAAACGCCAATTAGATTTTCACGACACGCGGATAATTGGTCTTCAGGCAGCGAGAGAGTTTTCAACAACCATGTTTTAAGCATTTGTTGAAATGCAAAATAGGGGGTTGTGCGTTTAAACTGGTCAAATTTACCTGATAAAAATAAACCGTTATGCTCGGCAATAGGTTTGTGCACTTCATTAATTAAAACGGACTTACCCACGCCGGAATAACCCGACACCGAAAGCAATTGTGGTTGGCCATCGGTGACTTGGTTAAAGTGAGTGAGCAAGGTATTCACTTCAGCACTTCGACCATATAGTTTTTGTGATAGTTGAAAACGATCAGAAATATCCTTTTCAGCCAAATCAAAGGGTTCAGCTAGTCGGTCTTGTTGATATGCCCGCAAACATTTTTCTAAATCTACCTTCAAGCCTTGTGCACTTTGATATCGTTCCTCAGCCGATTTATTCAATAATTTATCAATCAGCTTTGACACCATATCTGGTATGTTTTTGCCTAACTGGTTTAGCGGCTTATGGGCTTTGGCAATATGCGCGTGCACCATTCCCAACGCATCACTCGCACTGAAGGGTAACTGCCCACTTAATAACTCATAAAACGTTACCCCTAGGGTATAAAAGTCAGTACGGTAATCTAGCGCTCTGTTCATTCGCCCAGTTTGTTCAGGCGAAATGTAAGGCAGTAACCCTTCCAGTTTGTCTGGTGCAGCGAGTGTTGGCTGCTCCCGAGTTAGAATCGATGCTAAACCAAAGTCAGCCACCTGCAAGTTAAGCGTTTGCGGGTTGATCAGTAAATTTCCCGGGTGTAAGTCTTTATGGATGACGTGCGCATGATGAATCACACTTAACGCCTCAGCTAGTTGTATCGCAATGATAAGAAAGTCACCAATTAGTATGCATTTACCGGTTTGTTGCTGGGTATATTGTCGTAAGTCGATAGACTGGTGGTCTTCAAATACGATAAAAGGCGAATTATTCTGCTCCTGATAATCCAATACCTTAAGAATATTCGGGTGATCGAATTTTTTAGACACATCGCAGGCAAACAAGAATCGACGACGCTGCGCCGATGTAGAATAAGATGCCACTAAAGTTTTAAGAATAACCGTCGCACCATCACACACACGAACGGCGCGTTGAATTAAGGTGCTGCTA
>Ga0105353_1001474_pt1 | contig 11620 bp, 7 predicted proteins | sample EN1Hudsemesocosm_2_FD_83657 | JGI IMG/M metagenome (GOLD analysis project Ga0105353, IMG submission 83657) | Methane-oxidizing microbial communities from mesocosms in the Hudson Canyon - EN10B Hudson Canyon | ecosystem: Environmental > Aquatic > Marine > Cold seeps | place: Hudson Canyon...
GAATGGTTTCGGTCGCTATCGTACCAGCAACAACCAGTAAGGCTGCACTAAAGGTTGTGCCTAAACCAGGGGAAGCATCTGCCAGGATTTCACCAGCACCTTCAACGACCCCTTGATTTGAGGTAGCCCCCGAGGCACCTTCACCCACCACATTATTGCGCAACCCTAACTTAAGTACGCCAAAGTCGGCGGCACCGGTCACAACCGCAGAGATTTCAATTTTAGAATTATCCCCTTTGGTGTTCGATTGAATGACGATTTGATTGTCACTATTGAGAGACACATCAACTGAGGCGGTTTGACTGCCACTGGCCAGTGCAGAGTTGATATCCGCCTCCAGAGCATTCAAGAACGAATCAACATCATCCAATTCAGGGGCGCCAGTAGAGAAGTTCACCGATACACTAACCGCCGTACCACCGTCTACTTCTATGTCAAATGAGACCGTTTGCAGCGCAAGTGCGGTAACAACCGTATCACTAAAGCCACCGGTTGATACTCGTTCAAGCGCAACCTGGCCTTGAGATGAAACTGCCCCCGCCACAGACTGAGCTTGACTGGACGCAAAGGCTTGACCCGCGGCAAAACTGCCGCTTTGCAAGCCTGAGCTCGCTAAAGAGCCACTACCCGAAGTTATATCAATATCACTGCCATTCACCGACCTTAAGGTGATAGAGCCTTCATAGGCCTCAGAGGCATTTTCCACACCGTCCGTCCCCACCGCACCATTGGTGGCAAATGGGCCCGCGGTATGACTAACAATACCCACCTGGGCAGAACCAGAAGCGGTACCTGTTATACGTACTGCAGAGTCACTGCCTTCTTCATTGGATTGTATAACTAACTTGTAACCATCACCGATAGACACATCCACAGTGGCTGTTTGACCATCGAGTAGCAGGGCCGCGTTAATTTGATCCTCTACTTTTTCAGCATAAGAATCTAAATCACCCACGGTGGCCATGGGGGTACCTTCTGCAAGAACCGCTACCGAGACCGCACCACCACCATCCACTTCGATGGTAAATACAGCATCTGCCAGGGTTATATTTGTCAAGGCGGCACCGGCTGAGGTTGCCAACCCTATGGCACCCACATAAGTAGCCTTGGTGTTTTCCACACCATCAGAACCTTTATCAGACATGAAAATACTGGCGTTATCTGCCGTGGTGAAGCCCGCACCAAATACACCACCACCCGTGGTGGAAATACCAAGAATATCACCGATATCCACTTCTGCCGCAGCACCCGCTACAAAACCCGAAATCTCCAGCGAAGAGTCTTTACCTATGCTGTCAGATACAATTCTCACCACACCATTATTTTCGGTAACCGTCACCGATACATCCAAACCATTGGTTGAAATGGCCGTATCAATAGAGCTCTGTAAACTACTTATCACTTTGGCTAATGTGTTACCGGTACCTGTGGCCGTGACGGTAATGGCTTCCTCACCATCAATGGCTAACAGGAATGTACCACCCAGCGAGGTCGTCGCAGAAACGGTATCCACACCATCAATTTGTGCTGCATCGGCGATGGCACCTGACGCGGCACCTGTGCCACCTGCTGCTAACCCGGTAGCAGAGGCAGTAACGCCATTGGTATAAGAGTTACCTGACGAATCAAATTTATCATAACGAATGGAAATGTTGCGGCCATCTACGGCCTCCAATGCAATGCCCGAGTCATCATTACCCGTATCAACGGCCACGACACCTGTTTGTGAAGAGACCGCATTGATGGCAGACAGTACGGCTGCTCTATCCGCAACCGTATCCACACCACCCGTTGTAATATTAATGGTCACCTCGTTCAGGGTAATGGAGCCCACGGTGGCGGCAGCGGTTTGTTTGCTGCCGGCAGACACGTTAGTGTTTATTTCTGCTGCAACGCCGGTTTCAGCGGTTTTATCATTAATCGCTGCGGCTTTAGAAATGGCCGAACGATCGGCACCTTCGGTGGAGGCGGAATCATCTGTGGCTGAAGAGGAGCGAATAGACTCGCCGTTAATTACCAGGTCACCATTTGAAATAGCAGAATCGGTACCTAAGGCTGAAATACCCGCCTCCTGACCAGAACCTAATTTATCTGCGGTTAATTCGGCAATGCTCACTTCCACCGTTTGGCCTGCATTAGCACCTATTTGAAAAGTGGCATTAAAAGAACCATCCAGTAATTTTCGACCGTTGAAATCGGTCTCTTCTGCGGTACGGGTTACCTCAGCCAGCAGCTGATCCACTTCCGCCTGCAGCGCCTCCCTATCCACATCTGAGTTGGTGGCGTTGGCTGATTGCACTGCCAATTCTCGAATACGTTGCAAGTTGTCGTTCATGGTACCCAAGGCACCTTCCGCGGTTTGCGCAAGTGAAATACCATCGCCTGCATTTCGTATGGCGACGTTTAAACCCCGAACTTGAGAATTAAAGCGGGTAGATATGGCCAAACCCGCCGCATCATCTTTGGCGCTGTTAATCCTTAAACCGGATGACAAGCGTTGCAGCGCTTGTTGATTAGCCGTTTGGGATTTATTTAGGTTTCGTTGCGCGGTTAATGACGCAATGTTGGTATTAATGACTTGTGGCATAACACTTCTCCTTTTAACCGCCGGTTGGCAGCAACGCCGCATTTTCGGCAATAAATTCTGTTCAAAGTTAATAGCGGCACAGGGAGAAATAACTGAATGGAGTACTTATATTAGTTTGACCTTAAAAATAGTTTTCATATAAGTATTGGAATAACTATTCATGAATAGGCCAGCCCTAGTTCATGGCACAAACAATGCTTACTCCTAAAGTAAATTACAGTAATAGGGCGTTAAACATGAGTGCATTAATGACTGAACAAGATAATCAATTGCAGATTCTGCGTGATGCACAAGATTTAAAGATGAAAAACCTTAAGTTTTTCAAAGAGTTCCACCCTGCCATTTATAAAATATTTAACGAATACGTTTTACAGGACTACAAGGTCAGTTTAAACACAGACATTGGCCAACTGGATATACTTCATAATGGAAAATCTATTTACAATCAAAGACCTGTGGCCGAAGCCAATGAAATGCTTAGTACCTTTGAAGAAAGTTTCGCCCCTGGTAATTTATTAAAGACCATCGATCCTCCATTTAATACCTATGGGGGCCCACGATTTTTTCATAAACACTGCAATGAGATAGCGACCAGTTCTCCGGTTAAAAAGCATGAATTTTATGCCTATACCATTCCAGAGTTTTACCCGTTAATGATTTTTAATGGTATTGGCGCGGGTTACCATATTGAATCGTTCTTAAAAAAACACGATGTTATTAATTGTATCATCGTTGAGCCAGAGCCAGACTTATTTGCAACCTCTTTATATACCATTGATTGGGAGCTTATCTGCCAGCCCTTTATGGATTACACAGAACGTAGTATTCACTTTACTATTGGCCCATTTGAGGATGAGCAATATATGTCTGCGGCCTTAATGAGTTATTTAGGCCAGCACTGCCCTCTATACCCCCTTACGACCTTATATATCAATCATAAAAATAGAGAGGAATTTACTAAAGTCACCAATAAACTCAATAAAGACACCAATGCCTTTGTGAGTATATGGGGATACTATGATGATGAAATTAACCAGCTAAACAATTGCCTGCATAATCTTCACTTAAAAATTCCGCTAATTAAGCCAAATGCACATACCCTATTAGACTTGCCCATTTTTATAATTGGAGCAGGACCATCTTTAGATGAAAGAATAGAGATGATAAAAAAATATCAAGGGCGGGCACTGATTGTCTCTTGCGGTACGGCAATACATTGCCTGTATAGTCACGGTATTAAACCTGATATTCAATTTGAATTAGAATCTGACCAATGCACGGTGACCTCGCTTGAGGATTTAAATGACCCCGAATGGATACGTTCTATTCCTATGATGGGACCATCACAGCTTGCCCCTAAGCTTTACAAACTAGCTGATGAGGTAGTGATATTTTTTAAAGGTGAAAGTGTTACCAGTATGTTGTTTGGCAATGAAAACACATCTGTCAGCAGAGCCACACCCACTTGTACCAATGGCGCCTTAGGTGTATTTGCCCACTGGGGGTTTAAGAGCATTTATATGTTTGGACTAGATTTTGGTTATCGAGATACCAATAACCATCACGCCAAAGGCTCTATCTATTACACCTCTACTGATAAAGCCTTTATGGCCGACGCCGACGTAGATGAAGATGCCAAAGTCATCATCACTGCGGTAGATGGCAGTAAAATGAGAACCAAGCCACTATTATATACAGCCATGCGATCTACTGAGATGTTAGCTGGCAGGTACAAAGAATTTTGTACCTTCTATAATTGTTCTAACGGCGCCGCCATGCAATACACCACCTGGATAGAAGGAGACACCCTACCTTTAGTGGAATCACTTTCTTTAGACGACACCGATACATCGATGAAAGCCAAATTTATGAAGCTGCAGTATAAAAATAATAAAAACACCATAAAAATAGCAGAAATAAATTCCAAATTAAAAACCCTAGAACACAACATGAAAGAGTTAAACAATTACATTATTGAACAAATCAATTTGATGACCAATGACATGTACAGTTTTAGCACAAAAATAAATGATATAAGCACCTTTATGGATAAGATACTTAAGCCAAAAGTTCCTGCATTTTACTTCTATATGCGGGGCAGTATCTGGCATTTACTTTACATCGGTTATTCTCACGCACTGGCTATAAAAAACCAAAAAGATCTTGAAATATGGATAGATACCTGGAAGGAAAAAACGGTAGCTATGTTGGAAAAAATGCCCTCGCACTACAACTCAGTTGTTTTTAAAGATTTTGATTATGACTCCGACCCATGGATGCATAGATCGGCATCTGACCCCGAATAACACACTTAGGTCGCTAATGCGGATACGCATTAATTCTCTTGGTAATTGACAGTCAGTAACTTTGACATGACCAATCTAAAGATGAACAAAATCTTTAAAGGATAAATTATGAAACAGAAAAAACCCTACTTGGACACGTTAAAAGCCAATAATTATCTTATAGTTGAAAAGGCACTGGAAGAAGAGAGTCACTATGGTAAATTGAATGAGGTATCTAAATTACATTTTAAAGAAACCATCACTCCTTCGGTGCAAATGGGGCCAACCAAGCATACCGCCTACTTCAAATCACTTGATGAAAATACGCTTCTTGAGATAAATAAGGTTCTCAGTAACGAAATTAAATTAAACAACACACCCCAACTGCAAAGCATTCTTGAAAGTATTATCACCCCAGAAATTGACAATGAAATAAAATCTTACTTTGGTAGCTATTACGCCATATCAACTTGTGACAGAAGAACCCTAACATCAGACAGCCGCAATACAAACCCATCCATTAAATGGCATTGTGATGTGGCGCCACTTAAATCCGTCATGCTGATGTGCTATCTAAATAGTGACAGTGAACATGATTCTTCCACTTTATTTTTATCAACACAAACCACCCAAAAGCTAAAAGATGTTGGCTATATTTATACAAACGTGGTTGACCGCCATGAAAACATTGATGGGCTATTAGATTATTATGAATTAGACAGTTCAGTAGAACGTAATAGCTTTAACGCAGGGGACAGCGTTGTATTCGCAGCTGCGAACATTGCCCACCGAGCAGAAGTTCCTAGACCAGAAACACAAAGATCGACCATTGATATCGCCATTATTCCCTCACCCGTCCCCTGGAGGGAGGCTTTTAAGATGGGCTTTAAACCCACCGCTAGTGATGGAAGCTATTTTGGCGAAGTAGAGCGATTGTTGTCTGCAGTTAATATGCTAAACACTAAGAGCACTAAAGAGATTGTGATTAATATTTCACAATCAGGGGATATAAACAGTGAAGAATCATTTAACTTTCATCTAAATAGTATTTTTAAAGACGCTAATTATAGTCAGGCTCTATTAACTCAAATTAAAAAAATGAACATTAATTTTGATACCCTGACAATAAGTGAACTACTATCATATCTAAAAAAACAGTTTAGAGACGGCATTAATTGGGACAAGTCGTTAAGTATATCGGATTTGGATAATTTCAATGATTTATTATCTTATGAAAAGAAATTTAACCAATCGTTATTACGATACTCACCAAGTTTCAAACCAGAGAGGTCCGAGTTTTTGTGGCCCATCCCCAACCATGAAACTCGACCCAAATGTAAATTTGGGATGTTACCCTATGTAAATCAACATAAAATCATGAATAAAAGTACTCCCATAGGCTCTGCAGGTTCCTGTTTTGCAGTTGAAATTGCAGAGATACTGCAAAGTGAAGAGTTTAATTACGTGATTACTGAATTAGGCGACAACCCAGATGAAGAAGCTATTATCGATGGCTATAAAGTGGGCAGTGGCAAAGCCATGTACAGTGCCAATTTTGGTATTCTGTTCAACACTCCAAGCCTGTTGCAACTCGCCCAAAAAGGCTTTGGCGAAAAAGAATTTACTAAATTTCTATTTCGGGAGAACAATGGATTGTACATGGACCCATACCGAGAAAATGTATATTTCATATCCGAAAAAAATTACTTACGAGATTACCCTAAACATATAAATGCAATTAAACAGACATTACTGCAAAGTGAGGTGTTTATTTTTACGGCAGGATTAAATGAATGCTGGCAGCTTTTAGATGGGACTGTTATTTCAAGAAACCCCAGGCGCGGGTTCCACCATTTAATTGAGCACAAAGTACTCACTGTACAGGAAAATATAGACAATATTATGAACTTTTTTAATATTGTTAAACGACACAATCCAAAATTCAAACTGGTATTAACCCTTTCCCCAGTACCTTTATTAGCAACTGGATTAGGCGACACCCACCATATTCTAGAGGCAAACACACACTCTAAAGCGGTATTAAAAGTAGCCCTGGAAGAAGTGGTTAAACAGCATGAAGATATTTATTACCTACCTAGCTATGAATTGGTAACAGAAGCCACTGAAAATCCCTGGAAAGAGGACCATAGGCACGTCACTCCTGAGACCGTCTCACGGGTGATTACCATGTTTAAAGAAATATTTGTATCCGAATAAATAGAAGACTAGGAACAGGAATGGAAAAAGATATTATAGATTCAATATTATCATGTGAGGATTTACACGTAATATTGGAAAATAAATGGGGTGATCGATACGTAGAAAGCTACAGGCTCCCCAATATCTTATATTCTGACGGTAAATTCTGGGGAAAGTTTCGAAATATTCACAGCGCTGCCGGGCACTCTAGTATAGAGGAAGATCAAATACTATCTTATGCTTACAACAATTTTTCAAACGTAATCTGTACCAGCGGAATAAACGACCGGTATGAAAGATTTTATTCCAGCTACGCGTATGGCAGTTTAAAATTTACCACAAAAAATAAATACGAAAAAATATGGGACAGTAGGAACAACAACAATAGCATTGATGCCCTACTAAACTCAGTGAAAAACGGACTAAATCTAAAGTTACTCATTAAATCTATAGATAACTACACCTATGTACTCACAATACATACAGCAGAAGTCTATGAAAAGGAAAAAAGATTTTCCATATATACTGAATATGATGGCTACCCTGAGAAAATAAGACACTTTGAATTAATTTCAAATCTATCAGATGTTTTTGACTCTATAATAACCCCGAACCTGGAAGGGCAATATCCAGCCAAAGATTTCATAAAAAACAGTCATTTCTTTATCACATTTTTTAACTATAAAAACAACTCATTAGAAAAACAAACCATAACTGAATCTGGTGACATTAGCCATGAGAAGTTTGATTATGAAAAAGTGGAAATTTGGAGCGAAGAAAGCCCAACCTGATATTTAATAGTTTTAGGGGCTACGGCTCTTTTAGCAGGTAAATACTACCAAGTACTCCCTATATTTAATTAACCACAGTCACACTTCACAATAAACTCTAAACCATTTATAAGATATGGTTATATCTTTTATCTCCCCTTGCTCATTAAGCACCCGCTTATAAATATCCGACCCCACTATGACATAAGAAATGAGTGTAAACTGACAATCATCCATGTACTCGGTACTGGCTTTACCGGTTCTCTCACTGTCTAAGACCTCTTGCAAGCGCGCTTCTAGCCGATAAAAGTAATCGAAATTGTATAATAAACTGGGTACTGCTTCGAAATTGGTATCTATTCCGACATCCCCCTGATCTTCATAAAGCTCTACTGTATGTATCGGCACCACTTGTATGAGATTGTTATCCTCACAAACAATCAACTTAATTTTCAATGCATTCTCTACAGCATGATTAAGAATGGCATGGTCCACAGTCCTTTGACCTATGCCACCATCAATTGCCAGCTCAAAATTACCTTTGGTTTTATACTGTATTCGAGAGTACACTTTAGTACTGTAATACCGATGAATTCGATCTGCGTAGTTCATAGTACAAACCACATCCGCAAAATTATTATAGGCATAGGCCAAGGGGGTTACTGCTTTAACTAATTCATGCCCCAAGGGCGAGTGCACCGTTGAAAATTTCCCCCAAAATAAGTCATTATGAATAATAAGAGTATCTAGATTATAAGATTCCTTATAATGCCGACCAAAACGATTTTCAAGTACTATAAATAGGTCCTCTCCATTCAGTAGGCTCTTAATAATTGACATTATTTTCCACTCCCCAAGAGTTAATCTTTATCGCATTCACACCAAATCTCCACCCTCTCATAATTCATTTCTGAAGTGGTCATCTTGTTTTCTTGATCATGTTTACGAATAGAAACGCTGCTATTTTTTATCAAAAACGATGTCAAAAAGAACTGTGTATTGTATCTCCGATTAGTAGTTTGATAAGGAACATAGTCATCTTTGCCCATATTCCTCTGAAACAAGCCTCCCAACTCTTCCATCTTATTAAAATACCTAAGTTTTTCTGGGTAGCCATCAAATTCCGATTCCGCCGAAAATGAATCATCATTTACATTACACTCTACGGTATGTAGGGGAACGATATAAATATAGCCTTCTTCCGATTCTATAAGCGCTTTTAATTTCACACCCTTACTAACATTTTCAAAAATATTCTTTATTTCATCGTTCTTTCCATTACTCCAAATCTTTTTATAGTGCCTGGTACTAAAAAATTTAATGCTTGAGTAAGCATCGGATGAGACAAACCTTTCCATGCGCTCCGATAACGACATAGAACAAACTACCGGTGAGAAATTATTATAGGCATACGATAATGAATAGATATTATCACGATCATCATGACCAAACGGTGGATGAACATTTGCAAACTTACCCCAAAATTTATCTCTAAAAACAATAAAGTTATTTAGTAAATAGCTTTCAATATAGCTCCTTTCATTCACCTCACCATTAGCCAGTACAACACTTATATCCCGGCATAAAAGTACATCATCAACAATATTTTCTTGCATAACAGCCCCCTATCTAAGTAATTAATCAACCCACCCCTTCGAATACAAAACGTAGTCCGTATCCTGGTAGTGAGGCCTTTTATTCCTTGAATTAACATATTTGCAATCTAGCTTAGTTGTTAATCTATATTGACTAACCATAGACATAGAGGGTTGGTCATATTCATCAATACGTTGCCATTGCCAATTATTATTTCTTTTCCAGATGGCAGGATTACGGTGCTGATCGAGTATAAAATTAAGCGAATTTTCAGTGACACCCAACCAATCCATAAAATTTTTGGTGAAGACTGGTTTAATATCCTTAAATTTTTCTATCAATTTTTGCCCCTCTTCTCGACTAAGGCGTTTTAGACGTATTTCCCGGTTTACATGGTCAGTTACTTTTCCATACCCCCATTTAAGTGTCTTAATATAATCGTGCAAGTCAGAATAGACAAAGCTATCCACATCATTATAACTGTCAAACGTTCGCGTTTGAGGGTTTGTTTCATACTGGTATTTAGTAATCATATCTTCATGCTGGGCTTTGGTGTCCCAGCGAAGGTAGTTATTCAAGTATATTCCTCGCACCCCTACGCTCGCCAGATCATGGTTATCAGGGTAGCGGAACTGATAAATATCTTTTGCGAATATCTGATCTTCATCACTTATAAGGTCTTCCGCCTCCATTCCCATTAGATCGTGTTCTTTGCGGTATTTTCGCGTCATCTCCACTTCATCCAAATGGGAATACATACCCACCTGATCAACCCCCTGGTGGGCCCCCCAAATAATAAGAGGAATTTTTAAACGCACCGCCACCTGTACCGGAAATACCGTCTGACCGGCCAACACATGCCAATACAGTGATCCTAGTCGCCTGAGTGTGGCACGAGTAATTTGTTTGATACTTTGTGGATTCACGGTAAGAGTAAAGATGTCGCAATCAAAATGCGTGCGAAGATTCACCAGATTACGAATACCACGCTCGGTATTGTACTGGGCATTGTAAGTAACCAATAACGGGTTCATGCCGTATTCGTTCTTTATTTTATCCACAATAAAGTAACTATCTCGGGCACCGGATACTGGAATGATACAATCATAGTTGTTTAGGTTTTTATTTTTGTACTCATTTAGTAACGATTTTAGTAGCTGTTCACGCTCTATCCAGTTAAGTGCATCTTTTTCCTCGTGAACCTTACAACCACTACACAACCAGTTTTCATCGATGTAGATCCCCAGGGGATGGTTCTCTGTGTATAAACATCGACTGCAGACTCTTACACCCATTTCCCTTCCCTCTTTACAAACTTTAAACCATCCAGATAGTCATCTTGCTGTTTTAATAGACGCCCCTCTTCAGACACCTGCTTTGCCTGGTAACCCATATCACTGGCACGAATGGCCGAGGAATTAAGATACGTCTTAATCAACGCTATACTGTGCTCCACATAATTAAGCCCGTTACCTATGGCAATAGCATTAACCCCGGTGGTGATAACATCCTTTACGTGACTGGGCTTACCATAACCACCACTGGCTATGACAGGTATGGCCACACTGCTAACAATTTTTTGGTAAACACCCAACTCATAGCCTAGTTCCAGGCCATCACGATCTACACTGTGAATAAATAGCTCACCGGCCCCCTTGTCTTCGGCTAGCTTACAGGCATCTAACAATTGATATTGACTGGAGGTTTTGGTTTTATGATCAAAAACCAGTGCCTGCTGTCCCTGCATAACAAAATCCAATGAGGCCACTACCGCCTGGCGGCCTAACATGTCACTTAATTGAGTGATTAAATTTGGACTAGTTTGAAATGCCGAGTTGATGGCAATTCGGTCAGCGCCCCTGTTTACTAAAACTTCGGCTTGTTCGACACTGGCGATTCCCCCTCCCACTGTAAGCGGAGTTCGACACACTTCCACTACGGTTGAAATAATATCTGCATCTATCACCGTTCCTCTAATACTGGCCGTCCTATCAATTAATAGCACTTCATCTACTTGCCATTGATCAAGAAACTCCGCCAAGATTTCGGGTTTACCTAAGGGTAAATAAGTAGAGAACCCCTTACTCTGAATGGCTAGATTACGATCAATTAGTATCTTTCCGACTATTCGTTTGTTATCCATACGGGCTGCCTATCAATGTGATAACTATTTAATAAACCCA
>Ga0105353_1001475_pt1 | contig 11618 bp, 11 predicted proteins | sample EN1Hudsemesocosm_2_FD_83657 | JGI IMG/M metagenome (GOLD analysis project Ga0105353, IMG submission 83657) | Methane-oxidizing microbial communities from mesocosms in the Hudson Canyon - EN10B Hudson Canyon | ecosystem: Environmental > Aquatic > Marine > Cold seeps | place: Hudson Canyon...
AAAAGTATTGTTGTTGGATCGTCGCCTGATTCATTTATACAAATCTTTATCAAATAAGCCTTCATTAAAAATCAATAAAGATGAAAGCCTGATTCACTGTGAAATTACCTCATCGATCATTACTCATGAAGGGGATGAGAAAACCATCCAATTCAAGTTAAATGAAAATACTTATATCTTGCAGTTTGCAGATCGGGGTGGGGCCTGTATTAGCTATTATGGCGAAACGTTCAAAAGCTCCAATTTGTCTTTAATCTTGGAATCCGGCGAAGAAGTCTTAACCATACATCTTGATCTAGAAGGCGAGCAGGAAACCATATCAGAACAGCAAATTACCCGTTTTATACCCGGTAAATGGATATATGACATTATTCACGCCTATGAAACCCTGATTACCTCAGAAAACCTCAAGTCGATAGACAACGCTTACAGTGAAGAACAGCTGGCCTTGCTCAAGCAGCAGTTTGGTCTTTAAGCGCCATTTTTGTGAATCGAGTTTAGTGAGCTTTCACTTTCTGAACTAGGTTAAACAGCATCAAGCAAATACTGCCTGCCACTAAACCAACCGTTAGGTTAAAGCCTAAAGTAGTGAGTGTTTCAAATGCGACGGACTGAATAAGTGACTCAAGTAGGTGATGAATAAAAGGAATGCCATGCGTAATAATACCGCCTCCTACCAAAAACATTGCAGCGGTACCGACGACAGTTAAGCCTTTCATTAGCCAAGGGCAAAAAGCTAATAAAGCACTGCCAAAGGCATGCTTAAGTTTATCGAAAAAACCTGAAGCGTTATCAGACATCAGGTGCAAGCCTATATCGTCAAGCTTCACGATTAAAGCCACCAAGCCATATACGCCAATAGTCATCACCAACGCGATTAAACTCACAACAAGCGCCTGGGTCATAATGTTGCTACCCGTTGTCGTGCCGAGTGCAATCACGATAATTTCAGCGGATAAAATAAAATCAGTTCTGATCGCACCCTTGATCTTATCTTCTTCAAAAGCCGCCAGATCAGCGTTAGGGTTCATTAGTTGGTCATGCAGTGCTTCTTTATGTTCTAGAGCTTCTGTTTTATGCGCAATTTTGTGCCAAACTTTTTCCACGCCTTCAAAGCACAGAAATAAACCACCTAAAATTAGTAAGGGTGTAATGAACTGGGGAATAAACGCGCTAATGGCAATAGCGGCGGGGACTAAAATAACTTTGTTTTTTGCCGAACCTTTAGCCACAGCCCAAACGACAGGTAACTCTCGTTCTGCTCGTACACCGCTAACCTGTTGGGCATTTAGGGCTAAGTCATCACCGAGTACGCCTGCTGTTTTTTTAGCGGCAATCTTCGTCATCACCGCTACATCGTCCAGCACTATGACAATGTCATCGAGTAAAGCGAGTAAACTGCTTCCAGCCATGTTTTTCTCCGTGTACTTTTTAGTGATCAGAAATTTGGCGTTATGTTATATCACAGCGGTATCTCGCTCAAAAGTTATTGGCATTCCATTTCAGTAAACGAAGCATTAGTATACTCACGTTTGTTAAGACCTTACGTTTGCCAAGATTAAGAAATTAGCCGGAATTTGTTAAATATGGAAAATAAAAAAATTGTTTGGATAGCGTCTTACCCAAAAAGTGGCAACACCTGGGTTAGATTTCAATTACTGAATCTTTTACAAGGAAAGCAAACGGATACCGCTAATCTTGAGAAAATTATACCTGATATCCATAAGTCTTCTCATATCCGGGATATGCAATTTGAGCAAAACATGCTGATCAAAAGTCATCTCATGCTAACTAACGACATGCCGCTGGTTAAGCAAACATTGGCTTTTATTTATATTGTTAGGCATCCAATGGATGTCATGTTTTCAAATTTAAATTATTCACATCTTAAAAATACCAACGTGTTTAATGATGAAGAGAAAAAGCGATTCGACAGCAATTACATCAATAATTTTATTCAGGCCAAAGGTGATTCTCGGTGGATTGAGCACCAAATGGGCTCATGGATTGATAATGTGCATAGCTGGTTTTCGGCAAGAGACAAATTTCCAAATGCGATACTTCGTTATGAAGATATGCTGACTGCGCCCGCCAAAGAGCTTACTAAAATAAACACCTTGCTTGGCATAAATAAAAGTGATGAAGAAATAACGGCTGCTGTTGAAAACTCGAGCTTTAAATCGATGAAAGCAATTGAGAATAAAGAAATAGAGCAGAAGAAGAGTGGTTTCTTCTATTCAGAAAAAAATGATACCGGTACCGATAAAAGCCAACGATTTATGAATCAAGGCAAGAAAAATGTCGGTAAAGAGATATTGTCACAAAGTCAGCTTAATGCATTTTCTGAGGTGTTCGGGCCTATTATCGAACAGTTAGGTTATGAGTCGTAGATAACGGCTGTACAGGGCTTAGTGCTAAAATTCACTCATAGAACTGCTAGCTATAGAGACTACTGACTATAGAAACTGCGACCTATGGAAACTGCGACCTATGGAAACTGCGACCTATGGAAACTGCGACCTATGGAAACTGCGACCTATGGAAACTGCGACCTATGGAAACTGCGACCTATAGAAACTACTAGCGATTGAATATTAGAGTCGCCGTTTACAGCATCACCCTTTGCATTTATTCGGTTTTGTATAATAATTGAGCTAAGTCAATTGTTTGCACTAAACCGTACAATAATTTCAAAAAGCAGACTATTTGCGTAATTATATTGTCTATACTTAGTGCTCACTAAACATAGAAGGGTGTTCTCATGGCAGCTAAAAAGTCAGACCTCGACGAACATAAGTTTAATATCAATGTGATCAATTTAGTGAAAGACATTGAGAAGCAGAAGCAAACCCTAGAAGAAATCTTTCAACTTATTATATCCTTACGTAATTTGAGCGGTAGCTGGTCAGATTTAGTCAGTAATACTGGCTCCGATAACCTTTTAATGAAAGACGCTCATGACTTACTAGACTCTTTGGATGACGAACAGTTAAAATTTAGTACGGAGAAAATTGAGTTTCGTTTAGAGAACTTAGAACTAAAAATCAGAGATGAAGTAAGTGATTTTCTTGATTTGGTTGACTCATCAAGTACCCAAAAACAAACAAGCTTAGAGGCTGTAGACGACTGTTTTGGCGGTGAAATAGTCGCTATTCGTATTTCTGAGTTTAAGCGTAAAGTGAAGTTATCGGGTGCGTATCGAGTGTTATTATGTGAAAGAGGCGTGCTACCGATACCTATAGAGTTGGATGTCGCACCTCAACTTATCTCTGAATCAATCGACTTGCTTAATAAGAAGGCGAACCTGTATCAAGGCGAACTGCTAAAGCAGTTTAAGCTTTTTCACGGCAACATCATAAAACTGTCAGAAAGTGACATTATGACAGACAATTTGACGGGTGAATTTAACTGTATTATTCAACAGGTATCTGAAAATATTGAATACTTGAGTTCAGGAAAGCCCGTCTCAGATATTCCTGTTAGTTTGGAGGCGATGAATTTTGATGTCAGAAAACTGATTATGGAAAAAACTGAAGAAGCGAATGTCGAAGAGCTTTCTCAAATGTCTGAACAGCAAAGCGACCCCGTAAAAAAACAAGGCTCAAAGTTAATAAAAAGAGTGAATGTTTGGCTTGATAGTCCAGCAAGTACCTCATGGAAAGATACTAAATAGAGACGCTATAACATGTCCTTAAGCAGGTTATTTAAAGAACCGCGCCTTAAACTCTTCTAATTTCCCATCATCAATCATCGACTTAAGGGTCGCATCTAATTGCTTTATTTGTTGTGGCGAAAGTGTGTGGCTATATAACAGCCAGTGCTCATAGGTTCTGAACTTTGTGGGCATTAGTTTAATGGGCAGTTTTGATCGCTTGACCAGATAAGTGAGCCCAAGGTCGTGATAATAAAAGTACGGAATTGTTTTTTTGGCCACCGCGTTTAAGCCATCCTCTAATTCGCTAAAATGATCAGCTACATGTATGCCATCAAACGATTTTAAATACGTGGTCGAGCTCGCACCAAAAAAAGCACCAATGATCGCGTCAGTCTTTTGTAGATCAGCGTAATTCTTTGCCACAAATTGGTCATCTTGGTGCATGACGAGCACATTACTGGGTCGGTATACTGGGTATTTTGAGTAATGAAATAATGCTTCGCGTTTTTTGTTTCGCCCTGCACCACAATAAACATGGCCTTCTCCAGAAGCAGTCATCGCTAATATACGTTTAATTGGAAAAAATGTAGGGTTTATATGAACCGCTTCACCTTCTGTCGTAAGCCGTGTTTTCATTTCGCCATAAATGAGATCGCAAAGCCCTTGGTTTTTTGCATCGCCATCAAAATACTTGGGTGCTGAATTTTGTTTCAAAAATACCAGCTCAGCGTAGGTAGGCACCGAGAAAATAAATAAGAATAATAGGATCGAAATATAACTGCTTTTATTTTTCATAGATATTTTATAGATCATAAAATTCATGAAAACAAATAAAAGTGTCAATCAGTGTAATCGTTTGCGTCTCTCTCAATTTACACACGCAATTTCTCTCAATTTGCACAAGCTATAGCTAACGATGTTCGTATCCTTTACGGCCTGCTATGTTTATCACATTCAGGGTTTGTTTTACCCTCCCTGAAGACAACACAATAATCAGACTCAATAGCCCATAAACGCAATAGATAAATAGTTTGGGGTATTGGCTGAAAAAACTTCCTCCTGCGTGATTTGAGTAGGGGATATCTACAATATAGCCGCCAGCCTGGTGGTAGTCGGAGCTGAAAATAACACGTCCATTGGGCAGGGCGACGATAGATGGCCCGTTATTAACCGCGTGTACCAAGGGCAGTCTATTTTCAACTGCGCGCAGTATCGAAGCATTTACATGTTGGTAGGGTTGGCGTGTGGTGCCAAACCAACCATTGCTGGATAAGCCCACTAACAGGCTTCCAGGTTTATTTTCAGATTGCGCATAGGCAAGGGCTTCGGCGACAAAGTCTGGAAACATGAGCTCATAACAAATTAAGGGGATAATACTTACTTTGTGATGCTCAAAGACCTGATGCGAACTACCTTTCGCCATCTCGTTGAGAAACTTACCAAAAAAACCTTCTACCCAAGTTCTTATTGCCGGGATATCGCTAACGAAAGGAACATATTCACCAAAGGCTATTCGTTTCATTTTTTGATATTGGCCAAGCTGCTCACCATCTTTATCTAGCATTAACGCCGTGTTGTACTGTAAAGGTGTACGGTACTGCAAAGGCGTGCGGTATTTCTGGCGCGTGTTATTTTTCTTGAGCCCTTCTATGTGCTCAATATCTTGAAATACCAAGCTGGTGTTGAGTGTCTTTAGTTGATGTTGAAAGGCTGTGCGTACGTGAGGCTGATCAAAATAAGCCTTGTATTTGGCTTCCGGCCAGATGACAACTTCTGCTCCAGCTTCAGCCAATCGTTCAGTCATGGCCATTTCTGGCGGGTAAGCGCGGCTATAACCCGGGTAGGGTTTTGAATTTTCCAGACTCGGCGTTTCGTTTGGTTGCACGATGCCAAAGCGAATGGTCTCCCATTGTTTTATTTTTGTATCCCAGGCTGGCGTGGCATTTATACCGAAAGTAAACCAGACAATGATGGGGGTGGCAGCAAGTAAATTAGTCCTACATGTGAGAGTCAGCCGTAAATTGCTTATAAGTGACGTGCTTGTAGGTGACTTGCTTGTAGGTGACTTGCTTGTAAGCGACTTGGCTATAATTGACTTGGCTATAATTGACTTGATTATAGGAGGTGAACTGAAAGACTGAACAAGTATTCTAAACAGCAAAATATTACTTAAGGCAATGATGGCATCCAGCCCGTGCACACCGGTAAATTCGGTGGCCTGTATGGCACTTAAAAACTGACTTTGGCTTTCACCTAATCGCACCGTGAATAGCATCGGAAAAGCAGAGTAAAGTGTCACCATAACGAGAGGGAACAGCATGAATTCATGCACCGGGCTGCGTTGTTTTAGCCAGTTAAAAATCAGTGCGACCAGCGCGCTTAGTTGTGCGCAATAAAACCAAAAAACCAGTGACCATAAAATACTCAAGCTTAGATCGTAGCCTTTCGATAGCATGAGGAAGTCAACTACCCAGTAACCGGCACTGATACAAAATGCCAAACCCGATATAAGCCCCAGGCAATAACTTCGACGTAAACTGGTTTTGTCTATCGCCATTAAAAAGGGAACGAATGCGATCCAGGTGAAAAAATAGTACTCGGCATCAAGAAATGAAATTGAGAGCAAAGCGCCTGATAAGAGGGCTAATAGACTTTGCTGCCCCATTGATAAAAACCGGTCGGCTGACCAAGTCGGCTTACTCATCATTGTCTTTGAACCGATCTTGAAGGGTGGCAAGTTGCCGTTGCTTTTGGTCTGGGTTTAAACTTGAATTCTCATTGATATGTCGGCGAGCATAAAGGTAGTGGGTCAACGCGTTCTGTCGACCAAAAAGCTGCTGTGTGACCGTCTTTCCAAGATAGTATTCCTGACGTAAAACCGTTTGTTGAAAGCTTCGTTCTTCGTTATGTGTATTCCGTACTGTATTGGGGGGCGTATTAGCAGAGGAACTAACGATATTTGAAGCTTGATAAAACTGATAATAGTTAGTCAAAACGCTTGCGAGTTGCCGTCCAGCCTTTCCTGGTAAACCTTTGGCCACCAAAAGCGCGAGACGTTGCAAGTCATCTTGCTTCATGTCCAAGGGTAGTTCAGAAACAGCTTGCTCTAGTACCTTCGCCGCGTTTCTATTGAGTATTAGCTCGCCAGTTTTACTTGGTTTTATTTTCAGGAGGAGCTGTTCAGTGGTTTCATAGTCAAATTGCCAATGCTTGGTTGAAATAAGTTCTGGAAAGCGGTCTGAAATAGAGGCAGGTTGCTGCCACTCAAACTGGTGATGGCCGAGCAAAAAAACTTGAGATTCAGCATGTAATGAGCGCAGTGTAGCCAAACTCATGGCTAAAGTTATCAATGACACAGTCGTTAGATTAGAAGGCTTCAGGTTATTGGGTATCATGTTGATCTACATTTATCTTATTATTCAAGAGCCAAATTGTTCATATTCAAAGTGAGTCAAGATCGAGGTAACTCACTAACTCTAATTCTTCATGACTAAAATGCTGGTGCATAAGCGAGGTGACTTGGTCGCGCTTTGCATCATCACTTAACGATGAGTTGACTATGTTTTGTTTATCGACTGAAAACGCGCGGTAACGCTCATTCCAATTATTTACGTTGATAGTTTGTGCTGCATGACGCTCAATTATTTCAGCTTGTTGTTGTTTCTTCTCAGCTTCATTTAGGCTGGTATCGGCTTCAAGTTTCATACTGTCAAACATATAACGCGAATTGGCATTGGCGGTAGCAAACAGCTGGTCGGCCACTTCAGCGCCTAAATATAAGGCTCGTAGGGCTAATAATTCATTATATTGCATTTCATAATTATCAATGTCTCGGTCCGTATTGTTTCTCGTTTCGTAGAGTGTATTAAAGTCACTCTTGGCCCCCAAATACTGATAGTAATCGGCTACTATCTGCGCGGTTTGTTCGCCGGCAATGCCGGGTAGTCCTGTTCTGATTAAGTCTTGTAATTCTTCTAAGGCTTCATCGTCTAATTTGAGTTTACTAGGGTCAAGTGCAGCATTGAGTGCGTTTAAAGCATCATGATCAATGATGATGTCTCCATCTTCGTTTAATTTCACTGCATGAAGCGCAGTGTAAATTGACTCCTGCGTAAAGGGTAATGACGAGGCTGTATCAGCTTGGCTGTGTTCGTTCTTATTGCGTGTTTCAGCTTGTTGGTTATGGCTTTCGTTGGCGGGTAAAATTTCCCATTGCCATGCTGTCGCGATGGTATTTTCTTTTGATGGTACGTTTACTTTAATTGTTTCAGTAGTATGCGTGAGGGAGGAGGGGTTAACCAATGTTGGGTTAGCAGGGGTGGGATCAGAGTTCGGTAACATTATTAGGGTGAAAATGGCCAGACCTACCAAAATAACCATGGCATATAAATATTTTTGTTGCATGATACTGCTCACTTTTTATTTGGTGGTATCAATTGATATCACAATTTAAGATTTGGCACAGTGTTATTTTTTTGCTTAAGACTGAGCGCAGTTAAATAATGCTTACTTTCACCCCGATTGGTATTGTTAGCCATTGCTTCCATTGCTTCATGGGCGATGAGCACCTCTAAAAAGGGCGGCTTTAAGAATGTGGTGGAGGGTGGAATACCATTTATGGCACTAAATGACTTTGAAAAATGAGCTGAACTTGCAAAACCTGCAGCCAATGCTGCATCGGTGATCGACTGCCCTAAAGCAAGCTGAAGGATCCCGATAAATACCCGATACCGAAGTCGATACTTGGTAATAGGGATGCCGATTTGTTCTTTAAATAATTTCTCTAAGCGGGACTCGGATAAATGCACGGCTTCTGCAAATTCATTGACATTTAGGTTTTCGCTGACGGTGTCTCTGATTCTTTGAATGACCTCAATAATTCTTGTATCGAACTCTCTAAATAAAATGTTTTGAAGCGCTGGTTGAACAATGAAATCTCTTAATAGTATGTATGCCTGTTCAGGCGATAATGATTCATTTCTGATATTAAGCAGTTGCTGGATAAGTGAGGCTTCTTGAGGATGGTTGTAATGTAGCCCTTCAAGTGCTTTAAGCATCAGGCTTTCAAGTGCTGAATAATCTTGGGTCAGTGGTGCTAAGTAGTAAATAGCCATGGTGGCATTGTTTGCGTCTATATATTGATTGTTGAATGTAGCACCGGCTTTTACCAAACAAGTACGTGTGTTTATCTTGCTACCGTTCTCCAAGGTGATCATCATCTTGCCTTGAAGACAGACCATGAGTTTGTCGGAAACCACTTGATGTTCGCGATAGGGCATAGGTGAAGCGCCAATAAATAATAATTGGTTTGACCATATATGGAGTTTCGGGATGCTAGATACTCGTTTCATTGTTTGAGTCTCGCGTTATTATTGTTATTAATAGCCGCTGCCTGCATGAGCAGGCAAACAGATAAAAAACCCGGTAAATCCTTACCGGGAGGCTATATTACTCAACCTAATTGGCCTAAAAGGCCGTGCTCAATTATCTATCTAACAATCTATCTAATTATCTATCTGTTTATCCAACCTTGTAATTATGTTGCTCATATCAGATTGCTAGTAGTTGCACGTTTCGCGATATTCAGAAATAGCGCTATTAGCCGCATGATTAGGGCCGCATAAGAATTGGTCGTAACGTGTATCGTTATCAATAAAACGTTTCATCCAAGACACGCCATACTTACCGAGAATGCCAGCATTTGAACCACCACCGTTGGCACATGAATGACCGCCATTGTTGATTTCTAATAAGGCTTTATCTGTTGAACTTGGAATGCGGTTATAAAATGGTGAGGCGTGATTGTTGACTGGCGCGGTGGAATCATTTTCACAGGCGATGATCAGGGTTGGTGTGTCAATTTGATCAAAACTATTACTCCCCGTATGCCATGGCGCCAGTGGAATGGCGGCACTTAATCGGCTACCTGAGGCGATCCTCAGCGCACCGCCGCCACCCATAGACCAGCCCATTGCCCCCACACGAGTACCATCCACCATGCCAGAGATCGCACTGCTATTTGAATTGCTTTGGCTGATGACATAATCCAAGGCTCTGCCCAGCTGTGTTTCACGGCTAGCAGGTTGGTCAAGCGTAGAGTTTGTTGCAATGGTGATCACTACAAAACCGTGAGACGCGAGACGCGGCCCCCACCATGCGATAGACGATTCACCCGCAAAGAAACCCGGCACAATCGCGACGGCGCCCATCGTGCCAGTGGTGTTCGTTGGGTAATGAATCGTACCACCGCCAAAACCACTAACAGAACGAGAAACGTTGACGGTGTTGACAGCGTAAGGGCCACTAGCAGCTTCGAGATAACCTGAGCTAGGGTTTGGGCCACGCGTAAAGTCGCATTCTCCCTGACAAGGTTCTGGTTCTGGCTCCGGCTCAGGTGTGGGGCTGGGGGTAAAACTAAATGCACTCACTGAAAAGAGTAATATGTTCGTACCAACTGCAATTCTTTCTAATATAGATTTGTTCATGGGATCAATCTCTTTGACTGGTTATATTTGTTTTTTAGGCTTGTCGACAATCCTGAGATAAATTTATAGCAAACAACTGTACTCTGCTTTCACGAATTGGCACTTTTACCGGGGTGACTTCACATTCTAAAAGTAAGGGGGAAATAGGGAGAACTAGCGGGAATTAAGGGGATATGAGGGTTTAAGGTTTAGCCGCTAGGTGTTCAGATGGCGAGAGGGGCAGCTGCTTTTAATGCATCGTCAGAGATGAATGCATTCACGTAAGGTGGTTTCAAAAAAGGGCTTGACGGTTGCACGCCGATCATTTCGCTGAAGCATGTTGAGAAGTGTGCCGAGCTTGAAAAGCCAGCCTCATAGGCCGCATCGGTCACGGTTTGTCCTGCTGCTAAGCGAATAATACCCACAGATAAACGGAGCTGGAGTCGGTACTTGGTGATAGGAATACCAATTTGGTCCTTAAAAAGCTTATTTAGACGTGATTCAGATAGATGTACACCTGAGGCGTAATCACTAACGGCTTTGCTATCCCTAAAGCTCTCTCTAATGTTTTGTAGCGTCTCAATAACTCGAGGATCAAAGGCCTTTATAATTGTCTGGCGCAGGTGGGGTTGGATGATCACTGCCTGACATAATTGATAAGTTTGGTTGGGCGAAAAAGACTCGGTCAAAATATGACGTAGCTGCTGAACTAAATTATCCTCTGTGGGGTGTTTATAAAAAATACCTTGCCAAGCATTAATCATTTGATTCTGAAGAATTAAAAAGTCTTGAGAGATAGGGTTAAAGTAGTAAATAGCAATGACTGCATTGCGGGTATTGATCTGTGACTCATTAACGACAGACCCCGCTTTTATCATACAACTTCGAGTAGTCACCTCAGTGCCATTCGCTAAGTGAATTTTTATTTCCCCGTGAATACTCACCAGTAACTGACTCCAGGCAAGCGTATATTGGCGAAAAGGCATATGACTTGTACCGATGTATAGACGGCTGTTTTTCCAGATATAAAGTTTAGGGCTAGTTTTGGCGTAATTCATTCTTATTGACTCTCTGGCCGACTCAAGCTTACAAAATAAACCGATTTAAGAAATAAATACTTGTAAGATTTGATGATAGGCCAAAGTAAATTTGAGAGAGCGGGAGGCGGTCACAGAAAAGGGGGCAGGAACAGAAAAGAGGGCAGGGCCAGATGAAACGTGAGAAAGGCGACAGATTTATTTTTTAGGCTTTTAAATAGTGGCCGAGGAAAGCCTGTTTCGAGCGCAAAAAATATATTCCCTTTTGTTGTTCATTTCTTAAAAGAGCTTAGATCAAGAAAGTCAGGAGCCTGTAAACGCAAAAAGGCGCTGCAATCTTTGCAGCGCCTTACTTGTTTGGTGCTTCCTTTACCATTCCTTAGGTAACCTGCCATCCATGTTTACTTCCTTGTCCGCATCCTTACGTTATGATGTCGTCCTGACGAAGAGCATAATACGCAG
>Ga0105353_1001497_pt1 | contig 11546 bp, 8 predicted proteins | sample EN1Hudsemesocosm_2_FD_83657 | JGI IMG/M metagenome (GOLD analysis project Ga0105353, IMG submission 83657) | Methane-oxidizing microbial communities from mesocosms in the Hudson Canyon - EN10B Hudson Canyon | ecosystem: Environmental > Aquatic > Marine > Cold seeps | place: Hudson Canyon...
CGTAGGGCATCTTCTGGTAGATAAAGATGAATACAAACTGGATGGTAAAAAGCAAAATATAGTTGGCCGGAGAACGTCAAGCTACCTCTCGATCAAGCTCAAGTCTCAAGCTTTAAGCCATATTCCAGCAGAGGAATTTCATTCTTGCCTAAACAGCCTGTTGAAATCAGAAGGGCTTAAAATACTTAATTGGACAGATAAGTGTGAAGATTGGTTAGCAAGGGCCACTTGGTTAGGCGAAGTGCTTGAGTCGTTTCCGAAGCTAACAGCTTCGTCACTGATTCAAACGGCTGATCAATGGTTACTCCCCTACATCACCAATATAAACAGCTTAGCGAAACTAAAAAAGACCAATATCTTCGAGCTCATCAAGGGATGCTTGTCGTGGGAGCAGCAACAACTTTTGGAACGAGAAGCCCCTTTGGTGTATGTCACCCCCAGTGATAAAAAAATCACTATCGTTTATGACAAAAACCAGGGCCCAACAGTTTCTGTCCGACTCCAGGAAATGTTTGGTGAGCTTGAATCACCTAGAATTGGTGCCAATACCGTCCCGCTTCGATTCGAGTTACTCTCGCCAGCCCAGAGACCCATCCAAACCACCAGTGATTTAGCCAATTTCTGGCACAGCTCCTATTTTGAAGTCGTTAAAGACATGCGCGGTAAATATCCACGGCATCGCTGGCCCGAAAAACCCTTGCTGGAGAAACCCGGTCATTCCTTCAAACATCGACGCCGTTGAGGTTTTGAACAAATATACCGTCATTCTCAGAAACCGTATTGGAAGCGTGGAAAATTGGTCTACAATTACGTATTAATATACAAATTTAGCCTATTCAATATTTAATACCGTGGCCACACTACATGAATCTCTTTTCATTCGATGTTCAATTAACGTACAACGAAGCAAACCACTTACTGAGCTCTACCCTGGTACCTAAGTTTGGGGCTAAAACGCTGACTCACAAAACGGTATTGGCCGCATTGAACGACGCTAATTATGGTGACTTTTATATTTTCGAAAGCACGATCGAAGAGTTCGTCACCCAATCTGATACCTTAGTTGAAAAGGGCCAGCGCCTTTATCATGAATATATAAATAAGCTTAATGAAAAACACCAAAGTGGTTTGGTTGACGAGTCAAGTGGTGAGCTGTCTAATGAAGAGCGTTCCAATGAAAAACAGCCTATTGATGAAGACAGCAACGCAGGCGGTCTAAGTAAAGATGAGCTAGACGCCCAAGCTCTCGATGCACAGGATACTGACACTCAGCCTGAAGATGCACTCGATCAAGACTCAAGCTCTGAAGTTTCGACCTCTCAAGCTTTGACCTCTCAAGACAATAGCGAAAATGAAAACGCTGAAGAAAATGAACAAGTCTCTGCTGAAAACAATGTTTCTCCCGAACAAGTCCTAGCCATGTTAGGTGAGCAAACGCTGAGCTTTGATATTGCAGAGTGCCGTGATGCATTGATCAGTTTCGATCTTTCAGAAGATGATCTACAAGCTCATATTTCTATAGAACGCCCCTATGGTGGTGACATTGCAAATAATGAGTCAATATTGTCTGCTTTAGCCAATAAAGGCATCGAGTTCGGGATCGATTATGACGCCATCGAAAAAGCCCTTGAATATGATAAATGTCAGGATATTCTAATTGCGACTGGCATCAAACCAAAGAAAGGCCGCGACTCCCGCTTTGAAGCTCTCGTTAGTGAACAAATTTCGTCTGGCCCTAAAATTGACTCTAAAGGCAGAGCCAATTATCACGATATAAATGAGTTTGTCATCGTCGCACCCGGCGATAAGCTGATGCAACGAACCCTTCCAGGAAAAGGCAAACCGGGCACAGATGTATTCGGAAAGGTCATTCCAGCTTTACCGGGTGAGATATTACCCTTTTCGGGCGATACCACCGGTTCGACCGTATCCGAAGATAATAAAAACCTATTATTGGCAACAGAGAAAGGCCACCCTGTCATTAAGGATAGAGGCGTATCTGTCGAAAACGTCTTGATGCTGAATAATGTCGGTTTAAGTACCGGAAACGTAGATTTTGATGGTTCGGTCTGTGTCAATGAAGATGTAGCTGATGGCGTAAAAATTGAAGCGACAGGCGATGTCACGGTTAAAGGCGTTGTTGGCAAAGCCACCATTATTGCTGGCGGTAATATCGTCATACTTCAAGGTTTGCTTGGCGGTTCAAAAGCGGTGCAAGATCCTACTGAAGAACCTTATGGCGCCCATCTCACCAGTAAAGGCTCAGTCTCTGCGCACTTTGTCACCCGTTCGAAAATTCGCGCCGCCAAAAAAATAGTCGTGGCAGAGTATGCCAGCCATAGCGACCTCTATGCTGATGAACAAATACTCGTCGGCCAGGAAACAGGTAAAGGTAACCTATTCGGCGGTTATGCTCGCGCATTTAAACTGGTTGCAGCCAAGGTCATTGGTTCCACTGGCGGTACGCCGACTCAGATTCAAGTCGGTGCAGAAGGCGACAATATCGTTAAGTTACGTAAAATAGGTCAGGCGAAGCGGCTCAATGACGAAAATACCTATGATGTAAATGAAGCCTTACACAAGATTCGCTTGCTCGCCCAATCTGCGGGCATGACACCACAAATGAAAGAAAAAGCCGAAAAGCTTAATACTAAATTAGGCAAACTGCAGGATGAACTAAAAGTACTAAAAGACAAGGAAGAAGTCGTCAAATTAATACTGGTAAAAAGTAAAAAATCGAGAGTTATTGCCAACTATCAAATCTACAACAACACCTCTGTTTCTATTTTAGGTTCAAGCAAAAAAATAACAGAAGAAACCAAAGGCGGCACCTTCAAATTTGATGCACGCAAAGTCGTACTGGAAAGGTAAAAATTTATGACAAGCCCATCAGAGATTACACAAGCCAAGTTTTCAATAGGTGATTTAATACATCATCGGCTTTTTGCTTATCGTGGCGTCATTGTCGATGTGGATAGCATCTGCCAGGCAAGTGATGAATGGTACTTGGAAGTAGCGAAGTCCCGCCCGCCAAAAGATAAGCCCTGGTACCATGTACTCGTTGATGACAGCCAACATACAACCTATGTTGCGGAGCAAAATCTGGAAGCGGACATAAACGACACGCCTATTCAGCATCCTATGCTGGCTGAGTATTTCAACAATTTCGAAAATGGTCGCTACCTTACGAACAAAACCACGAACTAAGTGAGCGCGCTGAAAGCTATTTATCAAGCACCTCTATGTGTTCAATTACTTCTCGCGTACGAATTAAACCTTCATCGGCATTGGCATACACACTTTCTGAGCGCAAAACATCACCCGCCTCATTCAGTACAACCCAACGACAGTTATCAAGCGCATCTTCTCCAGGCACAAGCGCTTTTGCGGTTTCATCTAAAACTGAAACCAAGACACACACAAAACTCTGGTCAACCAGCTTACGTGTGGTTTGATATTGTAGAAAATGCCCTAAGGAATAGGATAGATTGCTTTTAGTGGGGTGCGCTGGGTCGTAGATGATAACGAAGAGTAATTTATTGATGACCGATGCTTTTTTCATTGCCTCTTCGATGCAATGCTCGGGCTCTCGAAGAAACAAGTGGGCACTCAGTAATTGATTGGTTTGAGTATTCCCCGCAATTTGCTTGTGTATTGCGCCTTGGTCGGCATCACTATCGAGAGGTTTTTCACCAGAAATAATGGCCGACAGCCGTTCAATATCTATGCGAAGCGCATCTGCTTCAGCGCGATGATAATTAAAATCCTCTCGCTCATCAGCCAAGACATTTTCTAGTCGGGCTAATTCATCTCTTGCGTTCGCCAAGCGAGACTGACTTATACGGTTTCTTTTTCCGTATACATGGTTTGAAAATAGATAACCCAAGCCCAAAAATAACAATGCGCATAAAACAAAGCTCATTGGGTGCGCGGCGACTAAAAGCCAGTTATCCATTAAAAGCGTGTTAATTGTCTCCAAGAGTTGCTGTCCTCCTCTCAGGCTGACTCTGCCCTACTGCTAAACGCTATTTGTTCTTAAACACTACTTATTCTTAAACACTATTTATTCTTAAACACTACTTATTCTTAAACACTACTTACCCCAAGTACTCGTTATTCACATACTCCCGCCTTTGAAGCGCTCATTTATCCTCAAATTCAATAGGAGACTGAGGGGCATGATTGACTTTCAGGGTGAAAATATCAGGCCTTGCGTAATGCCCTGTCACATCTAAGGCTCTTTTAGAAACCGCGACTTGCTCCAGATCAATATCACAGAAAAGCATGCCTTTTTCTTTATGTAGCGGGCCCGCAACAATTTCACCACCCGGGGCTATAACCAGAGAATCACCTGGATTAACCCATTCATCTGGGTCTGGATAAAGCGAAGATTTTTCAGGAAAGTCATCAGGAAAGTCACTTCCCTGCATGATGTTACCGCAGCCAATTACATAACACCTGCCTTCACGTGCAATATGCTGCAAACTGCCTATCCAGCCTTCGCCGCTGTCATAGGTAGGCGCAATATAAACTTCAACATTCTGTGCATATAAAGCATAGCGGGCTAAAGGCATATAGTTTTCCCAACAGATTAAACTGCCTATGCGGCCAGCTGGCGAATCGACTACTTTCAAACCCGTCGCATCACCAAACCCCCAGACCATTCTTTCAGGATTTGTCGGCATAAGTTTGCGATGCTTATTGAGTAAAGTTCCGTCGGAACCGATTGTAACAACCGTATTGTAAAGTGTCGCTTGGCTTAACTTGTTATCTCGCTCTTCCATACCACACACTACCGTCACGCCATGCTTATTTGCGGCCTGACATAAAGGCTGGAGATCGTCGGAATCCACATTAACGGCATTATTCAATAGCCGTTGGTAGAGTGTTTCAGATAAGGTCCAGTCACCTCCTGGTCTCAAACGCCATAACCAAGTGGGGTAACCCGCAATAAATGTTTCCGTAAATACCACGAGCTCAGCACCTTGGTCTGCGGCTTGGGCAATATAATTTACAGCCACTTCAATCGTTTTGGTTTTATCCAGAAAAACCGGTGCTTGTTGAACAATCGCTATGCGAGTCAATTCGTTCCCCTCGTTTCCATGTCATCATTGTGAGCAGACGACGAGCTTTAGATTTGCGCTCTTTGATCATGAAAGTATAGACTATTTTTTGATCAATACGATAAAATCTCTTACTTAACACCCCTTTAAACAATATGAAAAAATGGGTATTTTCCTCCTTGCGAATCAGGTGTATAAATAGAGTAAGCCTCGATAGAACTTATGCTCGAAGATAAATTCAGTACTTGAATGTGATTCAAAATAAACGCTTATGAGGATGTGAAAATGAAAAATATCATTGTTGCAGTGGATCTTTCAGACAATAGTGGTTTATTAATCAATCAGGCGGTTGGTATCGCCAAAGGCCGTTCCAGTTGTGTCTACCTCATCCATGTTGTAAATTCCAATAAAGACATCAGTGGTCGTGAGTCGACCGAGTGGCTCAATGAAATCAACAAGGAATACTCGAGTGAAGTTAATCTTTTAAATAGCCTGACTCAAACCCTTAGTGACCATGATATTGATGCACATGCCATTATTGCTGAAGGAGTCATTGTTGAAACGATACTCGATGAAGCCAATAAAATTGAGGCTGAGATGATTATCGCCGGCACTCACAACCATAACGCAATAGAAAGCCTGCTATTAGGCAGTGTCAGTCATGGCATTGTTAAACACGCGTTTTGTCCGGTATTACTCGTTCCCGGTAAGCAAGCTTAGCTTGGTCGCATAAAATCGAGGTCACACGAAATAAAATAACTACGTTCAGTTGACTTTAGATGCATATGCATCTAAAGTCGGAATATGAAAGATCAATTCGAACCTTGCTTTGCTTTTAACATACGACAAGCTGACCGCGTCATTAGTCAGATTTACAGCGATTACTTGTCGCCTCTTGGACTGAAATCAACCCAGTTCACCGTGTTGCGTGTGCTTCACATAATGGGTTCAACGACAGCTAAGCAACTACAAGAAGCCTTAGTCATGGAGCAGGCCACTGTTTCCCGCGCGCTTAAACCTCTCATTCGTGACGGTTATATTTTTTCAAGCGAAGGCAGTGACAAGCGTGAAAAAGTACTGTCACTGAGCAAAGAGGGCCAAGCATTATTTAAACAAGGCGAGGCGCTGTGGAGTCAAGCCCAAGCTCATATTCGGGAACAACTTGGAGACGACTTCCAGGAAAGGTTATTAAACCTTAGCAAGCAAATTGTCTCACTGAAATGATAGAAAACAAATTTAACTAAGCAGAAAGCTGATCTAAATAAATAGCGAGCTAGTCGAAATAAACACTAATTTCAAGCAATTAGATGCATATGCATCTTATAAACAAGTAAATACATGCATATGCATTTCAAATATGGAGAATGACAATGAAGCCAACGCCCTCAACCTTACCCAGACTTATTTTTGAATGGATCGTCACCCACCCTAAACGCATCATACTAAGCGGGGTGTTACTCATCACTCTACTGGCCAGTTTTCTGCCACAACTGGTTAAAGATACACGCTCAGATGCCTTCTTGGCTGCTGATAACCCGGCACTGTTATATCGGAACCAAGTAAAAGAAACCTTTGGTCTGAGTGACCCGATGGTCATTGCCGTTGTTGCAGAGCACTCTATTTTCTCGCCTGAGGGTTTAAATACCATTTCAAAAATTTCACACGCTGTCCGTTCGATAGATAATGTGGACCCTGATGGTATTACGAGCCTCTCAACAGAAAACAATATCACAGGCACAACGGAAGGCATGGAAGTCGAACCGTTTTACGACGGCTCGATCGCCAGTCAACAGCAAGCCAATAAAGTTCGCGATGCCATTCGCGACTTCCCTTTATATCAAGGATCATTGGTTGCGCAAGATGAAACAGCCTCACTCATTCTGATTGAAATGTTAGACGATACAAAAGTCGAACAAACCTACCAGGCAATCATCAATAAAATCGATGCGATAAACACGCCCGAGTCGATTAGTTTACATATCGCCGGTGAAGGCGCCGTGTCTGGTTTTATGGGAAGCTATATCGATGCCGATGCGTTTAGACTCAATCCCGCTGCGGGCCTGATCATTACCATCATGGTATTTATTGCCTTTAGACGATTTTCTTCGACACTGATGGCGAATGTTATTATTGCCGCATCAGCCCTTACTACGCTGGGTGCGATGGCGGCTAGTGGTACGCCATTTTTTGTCATCACTAACGCCCTGCCTGTTATTCTGATTGGTATTTCCGTTGCCGACAGCATTCATATATACAGTGAATATTTCGAACGTCGCGCACGTTACCCCCATGAGTCATTTAATGATGCGATCGTCAATAGCATGCTCGAAATGTGGCGTCCGGTTACCCTCACGACACTCACCACAGCGGCCGGTTTTCTGGGCCTTTACTTCGCCGCCTATATGCCTCCCTTTAAAGCCTTCGGATTGTTTACCGCTTTCGGTGTGAGCATGGCGTGGCTCTTTTCATTGTTCTTACTGCCTGCTGCGATGAGTTTGATGAAGTCGGAAGTAAATCCAAAATTGGCGACTCTTTTGGTTAAAGATCAGCATGACTTCTTTGCTGCCCTGATGGTCAAATTAGGCGACCTAACAATCCATCGAGCCAAGTGGATTGTGTGTATTTCTCTTGCCATGGTACTAGTAGGTGTATTCTCGGCCAGCCAGCTGGTTGTTGATGAAAACCGTATTGACACCTTCCACCCTAATGAGCCTATTCATCAAGCCAACACGCTGATCAATGAGCGCTTCGATGGCACCAATAATATCGACATTGTCATTGAGACCCATGAAACAGAAGGCATTTTCGAACCGGACGTATTAAGAAAAATAGAAGTACTGCAGCAATATGCAGAAACCTTACCTAACGTGCAGGGCTCGACCTCGGTGGTTGATTATCTCAAACAGATGAATAAGTCTTTAAATGAAGGTGAGCAGACTTATTACGCGCTACCGGATGACAAGGATTTAGTCGCACAATATTTTTTACTCTATTCCGCATCAGGCAATCCCAGTGACTTTGAAGAAGAGATTGATTTTGACTACCGTCTGGCCAATGTTCGAATCACCTTGAATGAAGGTGCTTATGTCCAAAACAAGCAAGTGATTGAGTCCTTGAATCATTATTTGCTCACACAATTTAATGATAGTGAAGTGAAAGGTAATCTCAGTGGCCGTGTCAATTTAAGCTACCACTGGATAAAAGACCTCGGTGTCAGCCATTTTTCAGGCATGGCGATTGCGCTCTTTCTGGTTTGGTTAGTGTCAGCTGTTTTATTTAAATCAACTGTCGCGGGTTTATATGCACTAACGCCTATCGCCATCAGCATTCTCTTTGTCTACACCTTCATGGTGCTATTTGGTATCAATCTAGGCATGGGCACCTCGATGTTCTCAGCCGTGGCGATCGGACTCGGCGTAGATTTCGCTATTCATACCATTGATCGTATAAAGTCACTTCAGCAAAAGACCGGCGTGATCAAAACCTCACTGCTACAATTCTACCCCAGTACAGGGCGCGCTCTATTTTTCAATTTGCTCGCTTTGGCATTGGGTTTTGGCGTGTTAATTTCAAGCAAAGTGGTGCCTTTAAATAACTTTGGTTTGATCGTCGCATTATCCGTTACCACCAGTTTTATGGTCAGCATGACACTGCTCCCGGCGATGATATTACTGTTTAAACCAAAATTTATAACTGGTCTAAACATCAAACCAAGTGAACAAGCAGAAACAAGCCCTGCAAGCTCCATCACGGTTTTGGCGGTTTCAGCTTTAGCCATCTTTTTATTATCAAGCGTAAGTCACGATTCTCAGGCAGAGGCGCTACCTGAAGGTCGTTGGGTGGCTCAGCAAATCAATACAGTCGATGAAGGTCAGGTACGTTCTTCACATATCCAAATGACCCTAACCGATAAACGCGGTAAAGAGCGTGTCAGAGAAACCAAGGTATACCGAAAATATTATGGTGATGAAAAGCGCACGGTACTGTTTTACCTTTCGCCCCGAAACGTCAAAAACACCGGTTTTTTAACCTACGACTATCCAGATGAGAGTGTGGATGATGACCAATGGTTATATCTGCCAGCATTAAGAAAAGCACGACGCATTTCAGCATCAGACCGGGGAGATTATTTCCTCGGCACCGATCTGACCTACGAAGACATGAAAAAAGAAGGTAAATTAAATTTGGGAGATTATCACTTTAAAACGCTTGAGCGCACACAACGCAAGGGCAAAGACATGCTGCTACTCGAGTCCATTCCTGTCAATTCCGACACCGCCTCAGAGCTGGGTTACGGCAAAGTACAAGCATGGGTTGATACCGCAAACTGGGTCATTATGCAGGCTGAGTATTGGGACATTAACCTTAACCCGCTTAAAGCCCTAACAATTGACGATGTGCGCTTAGTCGACTCAATCTGGACACGCCATCAGATTAAAGTCATCAATCATAAAACTGGCCATCAGACACAGTGGCTAATCTCTCAGGTCGATTACAACACTCCGATCAGTGACAAGCTTTTCACCAAGCATGCCTTAACACGCGGCGCGCCTAAATAGGAGACTAAGAAGATGAAGAGTCAATACATTTTAAGTCTTACCTTAAGCGCTTTCATGATCACTTCAACAGCCCATGCTGTTGAAGTGGGAGGCATGCTCAAGAGCCAGAGCAGTTACAACTATTTGAGCCATCAATGGCAGAAACAGGATTGGCAACTGGACCTTGAATTTAACCGTTCACTTGGCGAAGGCGAGCTGACACTGATCAGCCGCGCGACTCTGGATTTAGAAACACAAGCAAATCATTCAGGTACACCTTCTACCTACGCGCAGTTTTCCAAACCCAGAGTCAATAATGAACATGGTTCAGCCAGTATTCGAGAACTCTATTGGGAATTTCAACAAGAGGCCAACAACAACCCCATTTTTTGGAAACTAGGTAAACAACAGGTTGTTTGGGGTGAAGCCGATGGCCTCAAACTACTTGACGTAGTGAACCCTCAAAGTTATCGGGAGTTTATTCTCGATGACTTTGACGACGCGCGTATTCCATTGTGGATGATCAATGCTGAGATACCCCTTAATGAGGACGCACAAATTCAATTATTGTGGATACCGGATACTACGACACACGATCTAGCCTCGGCAAACTCTGCTTTCAGTTTTACCAGCCCCTTATTGGTACCCCAAGCGGTTAAAGGCGTAGCACTTAATTTTGAGTCAATAAAAGCCCCAGCCAAACCGGTTAAAGATAGTGATTTCGGTATCCGTTTGAGTCAATATTGGTCGGGATGGGACATGACTCTCAACTACCTATACCACTATGTTGATGAACCGATACTAACTACTCGCTTATCTGCTCCAAATACAGTTACCATCACCAGCCATTATGCGCGCAGCCACCTGATAGGCGGCAGTGCCAGTAACGCATTTGGTTCCTGGACATTGCGCAGCGAAGTCGCCTATGAAACCAATCGCTATCATCGCGCTTTGCCTTTGAATAATACCAGTCTTCCTGGCGCTGTTCAGGCGAATCAATGGAGCTCTGTTATCGGCCTGGATTATCAGGGTTTGAGCGATCAGTTCCTCTCATTCCAGTGGTTTCAGACCCGCATTCTAGCGCCAGGAAATCGCTTAATTAAATCAAAAACAGAAGATACCCTCAGCTTTCTCTGGGAAGTAAAACTGTTAAACGAAACGCTGACGCTGAGCCTGTTAAACCTGTATTCCTTAGACCATCACGATGGGTTGATACGCCCCAAGGTTCGCTACAATCTACAATCAAACCTGGATTTGACACTCGGAGTGGATCGTTTTTATGGCGACCAGGAAGGGCTGTTCGGACAATTCGATCATACAGACCGGCTAAATATTGGTTTTGAGTGGGGTATAAATTAACGACAAATTAAGTTATAAAGTTGCCCTTGTTGCCCAAAACTTGATTAAGCAAAACTGCGCTTTGTAATTTCCGAGAACATTTATGTCAACGATTCGTGCCGTGCCCACTAATATCATTACCGGCTTCTTAGGTGTCGGTAAAACCACGGCTATTTTACAGCTGTTAAAGCGTAAGCCAGAAAATGAAAACTGGGCGGTACTGGTCAATGAGTTTGGCGAAATTGGCATTGATGGCGCATTAATAGCGGGTAACAACCCGCAAGAAAGCGGCGTATTTATTCGTGAAGTACCCGGTGGCTGCATGTGCTGTGCATCGGGTGTGCCGATGCAAATAGCCTTAAATATGTTATTGGCCAAAGCTAAACCCGATCGCCTGTTGATTGAACCCTCGGGCCTAGGCCACCCTAAAGAAGTACTCGCCCTGCTCCAGTCTGTTCACTACCAGGAGGTATTGAGTTTACAGGCCACTATTACCTTAATCGATGCAAGAAAGCTGCAAGATTCCCGCTATACCGAACATGCTATATTCAAGCAGCAATTAGATATTGCTGACATCATCGTCGCCAATAAAGCAGACCTGTATCAA
>Ga0105353_1001498_pt1 | contig 11544 bp, 8 predicted proteins | sample EN1Hudsemesocosm_2_FD_83657 | JGI IMG/M metagenome (GOLD analysis project Ga0105353, IMG submission 83657) | Methane-oxidizing microbial communities from mesocosms in the Hudson Canyon - EN10B Hudson Canyon | ecosystem: Environmental > Aquatic > Marine > Cold seeps | place: Hudson Canyon...
CCATGGGTCCCCATAATATAACCATATCAATTTTACCCGAACGGAGGTCTTTGTTAATAATCATGGCGGTATTATTTTCATTGTCACCGGTCATTGTTTGATACGGGATACCTTGGTCAATTAGGCCGTTTCGTTGCAGCCAAGTTGTTCCGGGGCCTCTGTCAAACATAGCGATTTTAAGCGTACTAAGCCGATCTTCGTCGGCTTGTGCTAATTGGTACGGTGAGGTTATATCGTCCCATCCACGTCCTTTAGCAATTACCAGAACATAACTGGAGTGATAATAAGGTTTTGTGGTGAGTGCAAGATCGTAGCCTGTGGGTACGCCCATAACAACATCACAGGTATAGCCTTGGTCATCAGCAAGTGGTTTTCTAAGTGTATTTCTGATAAAACCGATTCGTTGTGGGAACCAGGTGAACTTGAGGGGTAAATTTAATTGGTCAGCAAAAACAGCGGCAATTTCATTTTCAAAGCCACTGCCGTCACTTAATGAGTAAGGGGGGTGCAAGGGGTCGGCGCATACTTTAAAGGCCTTGTCTGCAAGCACAGTTGCGCTGAAGGCAAGGCAGCAACATAAAGCAGTAATGGATAAGGGAAGCTTAGTCATGAGGGTTCTCTTAAAAAAGAAGATGTAATATTTAATGGATAAAAAAAGGCCCTAGCTGAATAAACAGCTAGGGCCTTTAAGATGTACCAATTAAGTTAATTTATAGCAATAAACTTAGTGGTGACCTGGGAGTGCGAATACAGTGAAAACACCGCCCAGTTTAGTGTAAGCACTTAGGCTTCTGTAGGCGCCAACAGCACCTAAACCTTCAGTGTTACTTGCATCAGTACCGTCATCGATGCCTGCAGCCATACCGATACCGGCCCAGCCACCTACGCCAGACAGAACGCCAACATATTGTTTGCCTTTGAAGCTCCAAGTGTTTACGTTGCCGATAATGCCTGAAGGTGTTTTGAATTTATACAATTCACGACCTGTTTTAGCATCAACCGCTTTCAGATAGCCTTCTAATGTTCCGTAGAAAACTAATCCACCAGCCGTTGCAACAGAACCCGACCAAACTGAGAATGGTTCGTCGTTAGACCAAACAATTTCACCGGTTGTGGCATCCCAGGCAGTGAAAACGCCCAAGTTTGTTGAGCCATTCTTACGACCAGTTACAGCGTCAACGCCTGCTGGATACATACTTAATGTTGCACCAACGTAGGGTTGACCCGCTGTGTAGCTCACTTCAAAAGGCTCGTAGTCCATACATACATGGTTACCCGAGATATAGAAGTAACCTGTTTGTGGTGAATAAGAAACCGGTTGTTGGTTTTTACTACCTAAAGCCGCAGGACATACGCCTGTGGTGTTTTCGTCTTCACCATGAAATTCAGTACTGAATTCATCAACAACAGTAGGGCGACCGGTATGCATATCAACTTCTGATACCCAGTTCACAGCTTTGTCAAAAGTTTCAGCAACCAGTAATTCACCGGTAACACGGTCTAAGGTATAGCCAATGCCATTTCTATCAAAATGAACGATGGTTTTACGCATTTTACCGTTGATTTTTTGATCAACTAATGGCACTTCATTGATACCATCAAAATCCCACTCATCATGTGGCGTCATTTGGTAAACCCATTTAACTTCACCGGTATCCGCATCACGTGCCCAAAGAGACATTGACCATTTATTATCACCTGGTCGTTGAACTGGGTTCCATGTCGATGGGTTACCTGATCCATAATAAACAAGGTTTAATTTAGGATCATAGCTGTACCAGCCCCATGTTGTACCGCCACCGATTTTCCATTGGTCGCCTTCCCAAGTTTTTGTGCTTGAGTTTGCGCCAACTTTAGTGACTTTACCGTTTGCCCAAGTAGTTGTAGAGCTTGAGTTAATTAATGTGTCCGAATCTGGACCCATGCTGTAACCTTTCCAAGCTAACTGGCCAGTGTTGATATCGTATGCTGCTAAAAATCCACGAACACCGAATTCCCCGCCTGAAATACCTGTGATAACTTTATCGTTCACAACAATAGGTGAGTTGGTGTTGGTCATACCTAATTTAGGATCACCGTTTTGCACACTCCAAATTCGTTTACCGGTTTTGGCATCAAGTGCCGTCAAAACAGTATCAGATTGTTGTAAAAATATTTTACCGTCACCGTAAGCCAAGCCACGGTTAACTGTGTCACAACACATCACAGGGATAGTTACATCTGCATCTTGTTTTGGTGTGTATTCCCAAATGACCGATTGTGATGCTTGATCAAGAGCGTATACAGTGTTTGGAAAAGGGGTGTGAATGTAGATTGTATCATTCACAACAAGAGGGCCACCTTCGTGTCCACGTAGAACGCCTGTTGAAAAAGTCCAAGCAGGTTGTAGGTCGCTAACGTTGTTTGTGTTTATTTCGTTGAGTTTACTGTAACGAGTTCCTTGATAATCACCGCCCCACGTAGCCCAGTTTTTAGCGTTGTTCGTGAGTCGTTCCAAGTTACTGTTAGCAGTTGAAATCGCAGGTGCAGCTAAACAAGTAGCGACAGTGGTTGCGATCAGCCAGCTTTTAACAGGCATTTTCATAAAGTTTCCTCCAAGTAGTCTGTCATGATGGCAGAGTACAGTTAATTGTCTAAGACTAAATTTTAGTTTCAAGTTTAAGCTGGATGATTTTTTGAGATTTAAATTCACTCAACCATTCCAAGTGCGTAAATTGAATGATTTTGACCAAAAAGTCAATATTAAATAGGGTTAGGACTGATAATTTATTTGTATGGCTGGCGATGGTGCGGTTCTAAATCCCCCTAAATCCTATATTCTTCTTAGGTGATAAAATGTAAGTCTTCATTATTGTTGGGAAAGTTGTTTGTTTTTGATGTGTTTATAAGGCTACTCACAGAGCAGTGACTTGAAAGTTTTGGATGAGCGTGAAAAATAACAATTTTTTGAATGAGAATAAAATGCGATCATAGCGTGCTTAAACTTCGATGCGTTTACGATTAAAGAGGGTCAGGCTATATCTTTAAATAATTATTCAGCAGAGGTTATGTTTTTTGATTTAATTTTATTCATAGGAGCCTTTTTTGAAAAGGCTATTTGAGTTGTCTTCGCTAGCCAATAATTAGTGCAGATATTTTTTAGGCGCTATTGTTACGCGATCGGTTGAATTTTTTTCGTAAGTTTTGAGCCAATACCAGATACAACAGCGCAAAAGGAGCGTGTCGTTTTGATCAACTTAGATCATTTTTTCTCTACTGAGGGAGCATTAAGTCAAAAGGTTCCTGATTATGAACCCAGAGTAGAGCAGTTTGAGATGGCCGCTGCTATTTACCAAGCTATTGAGAATGAAAAACATCTTGTCGCGGAAGCAGGTACAGGGACCGGTAAAACCTTTGCTTATTTAGCTGCTGTTATTGCTGCGGGTAAAAAAGCGGTTATTTCGACCGGTACCAAAAACTTACAAGACCAGCTTTTTTTTAAAGATATTGCCCTGTTGAGACAGGTTATTGAGACCCCTTTTAGTGCTTGTTTGCTTAAAGGGCGGAGTAATTACTTATGTTTGTATCGATTGGAGAAGGCGCTCCATAGTCATTCGTTTAACGCCGAAGAGCAAGCCCAATTGATGGCGATTAAAGACTGGTCGTTACAAACTAAATCGGGTGATATAACGCAAATGGAGGTTATCTCAGAGTCGGCGCCAGTTTGGTTTCAGGCGACCTCTACGGCTGACAATTGTTTGGGTCAAGAGTGTCCGGATTACCATCGCTGCCATTTAACTCAGGCACGAAAAATGGCTAAAGAGGCGGATATTACCGTTGTTAATCATCACTTACTCTGTGCTGATTGGAGTATACGAGATACTGGCTTTGGTGAGTTATTACCAGATGCGGATGTAATCGTGATAGACGAAGCGCATCAACTTGCTAAGGTTGCGAGCGGCTTTTTAGGTAATACGGTTAGTGGTAACCAAATTAAAGATTTAGCGCAGTCAACGATCACAGAAAGCGTTAATTTATCGGTGTCGTTACCGAATATACGGATATGTGCCGAAGAGGTTTTAAGTGCGGTAATAACCTTAAGAATGGCGTTTGGTATTGAATTAAAAAGGGGTGCTTGGGCTGACTTGAAACGAGATCAACGGCTTTGGGCAGCATTAAATGAACTCTTAACTGTTTTAAATAATCTTTCTACGCAATTATCAGAGCTGACAGGATCCAGTAAAGGTATAGATTTATGTTCTAAGCGTTCTGAGCAGTTGATAGGAAATCTTGAAAGCTTAGTGCAGGCTCAAGATGATTCGTGGATTCGATGGTATGAGGTGTTTAAAAAAACGTTTACGTTGTCACGTACGCCCGTCAATATCGCGGATGATTTTCAGTCCTTTATGCGCCAACATGGGCGCACCTGGGTCTTTACGTCGGCGACGTTAAGTGTCGGTAAAAAATTTGATTATTTTATGAACAGTCTGGGTTTAGACGGGATTGATTCGCATTATTGGGAGAGCCCGTTTGATTACCCCGGTCAGTCGTTGTTTTATCACCCTAAAGGGGTTTCTTTACCAAATTCTGCGGATTTTATTGATTCTATTGTAAAATATGCCCAACCGGTCATTGCCGCAAGTCAAGGACGTGCTTTTTTTTTATTTACCAGTCATGCGACAATGCGGGCGGTTGCGAAGCAGTTGGAAACTGCTATAGAGTTTCCCTTGCTCGTTCAAGGGACCCGTTCAAAATCTTATTTGTTGCAACGATTTAAACAATCCGGTAATGCAGTCTTGTTAGGGACCTCCAGTTTTTGGGAGGGTGTTGACGTTAGAGGAGAGGCGTTGTCTTGTGTCATTATTGATAAACTACCTTTTGAGGCGCCTAATGATCCTGTGCTTAAAGCGCGTTTAAAGGTCATGGAGCAATCTGGGGACAACCCCTTCAGTAAGCATCAGTTGCCTGAAGCGGTCATTTCCTTGCGGCAAGGGGTCGGACGATTGATTCGTGATAGCCAGGATCGCGGCGTCTTAATGATATGTGACCCGCGGTTATTGAAACGTTCTTATGGGCGTGTTTTTTTAGACAGTTTACCGAATATGGCACGGACACGAGAGATAGAGGATGTTAGAGAATTTTTTAGACAGGATTGATTTGGCATGAAATTATTAGCTGTTGAAACGGCAACTGAGGCGTGTTCGGCAGCCTTGGTCATTAATGGTGAGGTGACTGAAGAGTTTGTGGTTCAGCCTCGTGAGCATAGTCGTCTGATTTTACCCATGATTGATCGACTGATGGCCAATGCGCAATTGCAACCCGCTCAACTAGACGGATTGGCTTTTGGTGCCGGTCCGGGTGCATTTACTGGCGTGAGGATTGCTACCGGTGTGATACAAGGAATTGGGTTCGGTGCAGACCTACCGATTGTGCCGGTATCAACATTAGCCGCTATGTCATTGCAAGCACTGGATGAATATGCGTCTTATGACTGGGTGTTGTCTTCAATAGATGCGCGTCTCGGAGAGGTTTATTGGGGCGTTTATCATCGCCATGATCAATATGGTGTTGAATTGGTTGGAGACGAGGCGGTTGTGGATGCATCAGGAGTACTTTGCCCGGCTATTGAGGGTATTGGTGTGGGGTCGGGATGGCGTGTTTATGAGGCCGTATTAGCGGAGCATTTAAAGAATAAGGTGGTGGATGTCGTGGGGGGTTATTTGCCGCACGCTGCAGCTGTTGCTAAATTGGCTGTTGCCAATTTTTCACAGGCACAATCTGCGGAGCAGGTTAGGCCGGTGTATCTTAGAAATAATGTTGCTAAAAAGTCGCTTAAGCCTTGATCTGGTTTTTTTAGCTGAGGTATAACCGGTGATGTTGGTTTTGTAATAGGGCGTGGGTATTAATAGAGATGAAGAGTTATTATGATTAAAGTTGGCGTTGTTGGAGGGACTGGGTATACCGGTATTGAATTGTTGCGATTATTAGTAGTGCATCCTGAGGTCACTGTTTCGGTGGTGACGTCGCGTTCAGATGTAGGTTGTCGGGTTGATGCGCTTTATCCCAGTTTGCGAGGGCACATTGATCAGCATTTCGTTGCTCCAGATATAGACAATCTTAAAGTCTGTGATGTTGTCTTTTTTGCGACGCCAAATGGCATTGCGATGTTTTTGGCGGAAGAATTGTTGCAGTTAGGTATTAAGGTTATTGATTTGTCAGCAGATTTTCGTCTTAAAGACCCTGCGCTTTGGGAGCAGTGGTATGGGCAGAGTCATGCTTGTCCTGATCTCATTGAGCAAGCTGTTTATGGGTTGCCGGAAATGAATAGAGTGGCGATTCAGGAGGCTAATTTAGTCGCGTGTCCAGGCTGTTATCCAACGGCTACACAATTGGGTTTTTTGCCTTTGCTTGAAAATGGTGTGGTGGATGAAACCAGTTTAATAGCCGATGTAAAGTCAGGGGTTAGTGGCGCAGGACGGGCGGCGCAAGTATCGGCCTTGATGAGTGAAACGGGTGAGGGTTTTTCGGCCTATGCTGTTTCAGGACATCGGCATTTGCCAGAAATTACTCAAGGTCTCGATCGTGTGGCTAAGCAGGCCGTTAAGTTAACGTTTGTACCGCATTTAACCCCAATGGTGCGCGGGATACACGCCACCTTGTATGCGCGCTTGCTGGATCCGACGATTGATTTACAAGCGATGTTTGAGCAGCGCTATCACGATGAGTTTTTTGTGGATGTCTTACCGTCAGGGGCTCATCCTAAAACCAATCACGTTAAGGGTTCTAATCGGTGTCAGCTTGCAGTTTTCCGCCCACAAGGCGGTGATCAGATTGTGGTGTTGTCTGTGATTGATAATTTGGGTAAAGGTGCAGCGGGGCAAGCCGTGCAAAATATGAATTTAATGGTGGGAGTCCCTGAGCATCAAGGGCTAAACCTGGTAGGGCTTTATCCATAGTTGTTGACTAAGTTGTGATGTGCAGGGATAATTAAAAAATATTTAATGGCGGTTAAAAAACTAATGACACAAATTTCGAATCCTTTTATTTTTTCTGATAATGCAGCAAAAAAAGTGAGTAATCTGATTGCCGAAGAAGGTAATGATAACTTAAAACTCCGTGTTTATATCACTGGAGGTGGGTGTTCGGGGTTTCAGTATGGCTTCACTTTTGATGAAGAAGAGAATGATGATGATACTTCGGTTACGAAAGAAGGCGTAAAGGTATTAATTGATTCTATGAGCATTCAGTATTTAACAGGTGCAGAAATAGATTACAAAGAAGATATAACTGGGGCTCAGTTTGTTATACGTAATCCTAATGCGTCAACAACCTGTGGTTGTGGTTCATCTTTTTCAGTTTAGTGCTGATAGATAGCCCCTAGGATCACAGGGTGGCTGGCGCCGGTTGCCGAGGTCAGGTTCCCGGGTTTTTTATCTAGACATCTTTTGGCTAACCACGCAAAGGCAATCGCTTCGACATGGTTTGGATTGATTCCAAGCGCTGATGTCAGTGCTATGGGGCTCAGCCTTAATGCCTTCATATTTTCAATAAGTGTGGTGTTGTGAGCGCCGCCCCCACAAATATAAATTCGGTCAGTATCGGGAGCGTAGTGAGTTATCGCTTCAGCAATGGTTTGTGCGGTAAGTAGGGTTAAGCTGGCTTGGATGTCTTCAGGGGCGTAGGTTGTGTGTAGTGGTTTGAGGCTATCGGTTAACCAATCGAGTGAGAAATATTCACGGCCACTACTTTTGGGTGGTGGTTGTGCAAAGAAAGGGTCGGATTTTAATAGCGTAATAATTTCAGGGTGAGGATGGCCGCTTTGTGCCCATAAGCCAGATTGATCGTAGGCTTGTTGTTTTATTTTATAGATCCACTGATCAAGCAAGGTATTCCCTGGCCCTGTGTCAAAGCCAGAGCTGGCTAATCCTGATTGTTGTGAGGGTAAAATCGTGATGTTTGCGATTCCACCAATATTAACAATAACTCGATTCTCCTTGGGGTGTTGAAAAAGAGCTTCGTGAAAATAGGGAACTAAAGGTGCGCCTTGACCGCCGGCGGCGATGTCTCGGCGACGAAAGTCAGCAACGGTTGTTATGCCAGTTCGTTCCGCAATAATATTTGGGTTTCCCAGTTGCATAGAAAAAGGATGTTGAATATCAGGTGCGTGGTGAATGGTCTGACCATGACAGCCAATTGCTTTGATCTTGTGCGGGCTGAGGCGTATTTTATTCAGTAATTCATTGACACTAGTAGCGAAAAGTTCGCCCAGTTGGCTATCGAGTTGTCCAAGCTTTTGAAGTGATGTTAAGTGATTGGGTTCGCAGAAAGTGTTGAGTAGTGTTCTTATATCGTTGGGAAAAGGACTGTAATGAAAGTCAACCAGTGTAGGGACGCTAGTCATTTCCACTAAGGCGATATCTATTCCATCAAGACTCGTGCCGGACATGATGCCAATGTAGTATTCGGGCAAGGGAGTAGACATGAGCGAGTGTGAAGTGATTTAGGGGTTAGAAGGTGTTTTCTGCAAATGAGCTATTTTGTACGTGGTGTAGTTGTGCGAGTAGTGGCGTTGTTTGTGATTTAAAATTAGCCATGTTCGATTTGTTTATCGGGTTGCTACTGGGTAGCTTAACCGTTAGTGGGTTTCTGTGGACGCCGTTTATTCTGAATTCATAATGTAAGTGCGGGCCTGTTGCAAGGCCTGATTTTCCGACATAGCCAATCGTATCACCTTGGTTGACGCGAGAGCCAACTTTTTGATTGCGGTGATATTTTGAAAGGTGGGCGTATAGCGTGGTGTATTTTTGGCCGTGTTGAACGATAACGGTTCGTCCATAACCGCCTTTACGGCCACGGTAGATTATTTTTCCACGGCCCGTCGATTTTATTCGGGTGCCCGTTCTTGCGGCATAGTCAACGCCTTTGTGGGCACGAATTCTATTTAAAACGGGGTGTTTTCTTTTAAGGTTAAAGTGAGAGCTTACTCGGGCAAAGTCAATGGGTGTTCTTAAAAAAGCCTTTTTTAGGCTTTTGCCGTTAGGTTGGTAATAGCTGGCAGTCCCGTTGTTATCTTGATAGCGTACGGCTTGATGTTTTTGGCCTTTATTGATGAATTCAGCCGTGAGGATATTACCCGAACCAATGGCTTCGCCATTGATGTGAAGTTTCTCAAAGAGCAGGCTGAATTGGTCCCCTTTTCGCAGGTTAAGGGCGAAATCGATATCCCAGGCAAATATTTGGGCCAATTCCATAATTAATTTATCAGAGAGGCCGGCTTTTTTAGCGTCAATGAATAAAGAAGTTTGGATGGTGGTGTGTATATAGCTTATTTCACGGTTAACTACTGCATTGATGACCTCAACTTGAAAGGACTCATTGATTCTTTTTGCAACAATCGTCTGCGTTGGCTTCTTAGGGTAATGCAATTCTATAAGTGTGCCGTCTGACCTGCTTTTGAAGGTCAGTGTTTTCCCTGGGGAAATAGCGGCAAATTGGCTACCGATGTGGTTAGCGTGAATAATGTGATGTAAATCTTTGCTGCTGTAGTTGAGCTTGGCGAATATAGAGGAAAGGTTTTCTCCCGTGGCCACTTTGTAATGACGTTCATTCAAGCTGGGCTGTGGCGGTGTCATTGGAGGCTTAGTGGCGTGCTGTGCTAGAACATTATCAATAGGCACAGGTAATGAGATAGTCGTGGTGGTGATGGTGGGCGCTGATGGCGTGGTTTCGGACGATGTGCCAGGAGCAATCAGCGCCCAGCTGATACCGCTAATAAAGCTAATAGAAATAATTAGAGTACTGAGCTTAAGTATTTTCATAGAAACGGAGGCATGAGCGTACATTATAAAGAGGCAATTTTAGAGGATTAACCTAATAAAAACAACGAACAATGAATTAATCAAGAGTCAGGGCTTGTTAAATTGTATAATTGTGAATTCCCTGTTTTACTGGCCACTGGTGGAATGCATGTCTTTCCTTGGCGTTTATGGGTGATGAATTTAATGGAGAGTGTGGTGAGAAAACGATGATATTTGATGATCAGTCAGTAGTAGAGTTGAGTCGAGGCGCTGATGAAATATTGGTTAAGGATGCCTTCATAGAGAAGCTTAAAGAAGGTCGCCCGCTTCGGATTAAAGCAGGTTTTGATCCTACGGCGCCTGATTTACATTTAGGGCATACGGTCTTAATAAATAAGCTTAGGCAGTTTCAAGATGCTGGCCATCAAGTACTTTTTTTGATTGGTGATTTCACGGGCATGATTGGTGATCCTACCGGTAAGAGTATTACGCGCAAATCATTGACGCCTGAAGAGATTCAAGCCAATGCAAGAACCTATGAAGAACAAATCTTTAAGATTCTTGATCCTGAAAAGACCGAGGTGATGTTTAACTCAGCGTGGTTAAATAAAATGACCACAGCGGAGTTGATTCAACTGGCAGCTAAACATACCGTAGCACGGATGTTGGAACGGGATGATTTTAATAAACGGTATAAAGATGGGCAGCCTATCGCAATTCATGAGTTTTTGTACCCGCTCATCCAAGGGTATGATTCGGTGGCTATGAAGGCAGACCTTGAGTTGGGCGGTACCGATCAGAAGTTTAATTTGTTAGTGGGCCGGCAACTCCAGCAAGTTTATGGCCAAAAGCCACAGGTGGTTATGACCATGCCTATTCTTGAGGGTTTAGATGGGGTTCAGAAAATGTCTAAGTCCCTTAATAATTATATTGGGATAGCGGATTCGCCAACGGATATGTTCGGGAAGATTATGTCGATATCAGACGAGTTGATGTGGCGTTATTTTCTATTACTGAGCTTTCGACCTATGGCCGAGGTTGAGCAGTGGCGGGCAGCCTGTGAACAGGGTGCAAATCCGCGGAATTATAAAGTGAATTTGGCATTAGAAATTATTGCGCGTTTTCACAGTCAATCATTGGCGGAAAAGGCGTTGGCAGATTTTGATGCGCGTTTTAAGCATGGTGTGGTTCCTGATGAAATGGATGAAGTGCAATTGATGGCAACCGCCGCACAGATCCAAATAGCGAATATATTAAAAGATGCTGGGTTGACCAAAAGTACATCAGAGGCGATGCGGATGGTAAAGCAAGGCGCGGTGAAAATAGACGGTGAGAAAGTATCGGATCCTAAGTTAGCAGTGGCTGTCGGTAGCACCCATGTTGTACAGGTTGGCAAGCGCAAATACGCCCGAGTGAGTATTGTGTCGAGTTAAGTGTTTGAGTTTATGGTGTTTGTGAAAATAAGGGTAAATAAGGCGTTGACGGTTGTGATTTAGGCTGTATACTTTGCGGCTCAGTTCGGGGCAAGCAGTTTTCCGGGCTGAAGCAGAAAAAAATAAGTTTGACGGATTGGTTGACACGAAATTAAAAGTGTTTATAATAGTCGAACTCAGCAGGGCAGTAGCCTTGCCGCTCTTTAAAAAAGTAAATCAAAATAATTTGTGTGGGTGCTGATATAGGATGTTGTAGTCTAACGACAAAACATCGACATCAGTATTCAAACGTTAATTCAAGTAATTTTGCGTTTAATTCTGGTTTCGAGCCAAGA